>ERZ650311.148-NODE-148-length-45298-cov-9.206927_pt1 | contig 45298 bp, 40 predicted proteins | sample MGYA00376247_ERZ650311 | MGnify/ENA primary metagenome ERZ650311 (study PRJEB26733, sample SAMN07839324) | wastewater metagenome | biome: small river; feature: stream; material: water | place: USA: North Carolina | collected 2016-07-28 ... | reverse complement strand
ACGTCGTCACCCCGAGCCCGGCCACGAGCCAGGCGTGCACCCCGACGACGGGAGGTCAGACCAGCGGTAACCTGATCGCCGATCCGGGCTTCGAAGCGGGCGACGCGGGGTTCGCTCCGCAGAACGCATCGGACGCGTCCGTCCGCTCCACGACCAACCCGATTTCCGGAACCGGCAGCTTGGCGGTCTCGATCAACAGCTGGGGGAACAACGTCTGGTGGACGGATGCCGTCGCCGGGACCTCGCTCCAGAACGCCACGCAACTCTCCGTCTCCGGGAAGGTGCGCGGCGATCGCGTCCAATCCGGCACGGTCGTCCAGTTCTGCGCTTTCGCGTACTACGGCGACGGCAGCTTCTCCCAGAAGTGCAGCGATCTCAGCAGCGTTGCCGGCGCCCTTATGAACGCCGCTCCGGTCCTTGACTTGGACGCGACGCGTGCCTTGGGCACGGTCGGCATTCGCATCACCATGAACGGCTCCGGTCCGGTCACGTATGCGTTCGATGACGTATCTGCCGTCCTGACGCTGCCCGCCGGCACCCCGCCCCCGTCCTGCACCGCCGACACCTGGAGCTGCACCGACTTCAGCGCGTGTGCCGCCGACGGCACCCAGACGCGGACTTGCAACATGACATTCGACTGCCCGAACGTCGTCACCCCGAGCCCGGCCACGAGCCAGGCGTGCACGACCCCTCCGGCCGACTGCACGGCCGACACTTGGACTTGCACCGACTTCAGCGCGTGTGCCGCCGACGGTACCCAGACGCGGACTTGCAGCATGACGATGGATTGTCCGAACGTCGTCACCCCGAGCCCGGCCACGAGCCAGGCGTGCACCCCGACGACGGGAGGCAGCGCCGCAAATCCGACCGCACCTAATGACCTGTACGCCGCCGGGATCTCTCCGACCGGGATTTACCTGAAGTGGTCTCCCTCGGCCAGCCCGAGCGTTCCCGGCCAGTCTCAAGGCAGGATCGTCAGCTACCGCGTCTCGCGCGATGGCGTCCAGATCGCGACCGTCACGAACGCCTTGCGCTACCAGGACTCCGGCCTTGCGACAGATACGACGCATGCCTACTCCGTCGTAGCGGTCGATAACGCCGGCAAGACTTCGTCAGCTGCGACCGCGTCCGCTTCCACTATCCCGGCGATGCCGGTAGGCGGAGTTTCGGCGCATCCGGTGCTCTTCCCTGCCGGTGAGATCGATCATCTCGTCGCGGGCGGCAGCGATTGGGTCGCCCAGAAGCAGTTCTGCGATTCCAACCTGAACAGCCTCATCAGTCCCGGCTATGCCGGTTGGGATTGGCATGACGCGGCGGTCGCTTACGGCACCTGCTACCAGGTGGCCAAGCGGCAGAACGACACCGTCAACGCCCAGAAGTACGCCAAGAAGGATCTTGCCCTCGCGATGGTCCTGGCGCGCGACCACAACAGCGGCACGGACGATCCCTTCAGTCAGCCGCTCGGTCTCGGCAACGGTTCGCAGCGCACCTTCACGCTCCCGTTCGCGCCCATGTTCCCTTCCCAAGTGAAGGTCACGCTCGTCGGTACGGCGGAAATCCCTGTCGTGCGCGCTGCGACCGGCAGCGATATCCTCGACAAGTTCGCCCCGATCATGAAGGTCAGCAATACCGCCGGAGGCTCTGCCGATTACCCGGCTTCCTCGTATGACCTCCGTTATCGCGATGGCCTGGACGTCTATCGCCTGGCCTGGCCTGCGTCCCCCAAACCATCCGCCGGAGCCACCTATTACGTCACGATCGCCGACGGCGCCTCCACGGTCCTTTCCGCCGGCAGCTACGCCGTGAGCGGCACGACCCTGACCCTGAATGCGGCCCCCGCGGCCAATCAGGTCGTCATGGTTTCGTACATCGGCACCAACTACGAACAGACCGGCAACAAGCTCGGAGGCGTGAACAGCGTCCAACCGGACGGCCCTGGCTACCCGATGCGCACCTTCAACCCCGGCCTCGCCGCGGCATATGATGCGCTGTACGATTCTGGGCTCCTCACGACTGCCCTCAAGACCGAGTTCTATGGCGTGCTGAACCGGCAAGTCGCCTGGTGCAGGGACTACTGCTACGAGAACGACGGCACTGGCGGCCAAGTCGGCAACTACTTCATCCGCGGCCTCTTGGGCGGCACCTTCGCCACCGCGTATGCCACCGACGGCGAAAACCCGTCCGCTCCGCAGCTTAAGGCGTTGGCCAACACTCAATTGGCGCAACTCTACGAAGGCATCGCCAAATACATCCCCGACGGCTACGGTCCGCAGGGTCAGTACGCGAACGGCACGACCAACGACATCCTGCAGTTCCTGGCGCTCTACCGTGACGTGACCGGTCTTGACCTCATGTCGCGCCTCGACTGGACCAAGAACGTCGTACCCGCCACGATCCACGGCACGAAGCCGGACCTGCGGACGTTCTACGACGGCGGCGACTGGGACAACCTCCCGGCAGCCCCTCTCGAAACGGCCATGCAGTCATTCGTGCAGTATCAGCCGACGAACCCGAACGCCCCGTTCGCCCGCAAGCTGCTCCAGGAGCTCGGGAACACGGTCACGGGCACGGTCACGGATTATCGTTCGTCCTACCCGCTCTCCTATTTCGGCCGAGTCGCGAGCCCGATGTATTCCCGTTCCGACTGGGGTCCGAACGCGGTATGGATGTCGCTCGTGTCCAATGATACCGGTGCGGTCGCGCACCAGCACAAGGACGCCGGGCATGTCACCATCAACCGTGGCACGGACTACCTGCTCGATAACGCTGGCGGTTACGGCTACAGCGACACCCGCTACCACAACACTTTCCTGATCGACGATCGCGGCATCGCCGGCTACAATCCGGTCTCGGTCTACCCTCCGGATCAGGGCTGGTGGGGCAGCGAAGCGCAGATCATCAAGCGTTCCGAAGGCGGCGACTACGCCTATGGTCAGGCCGACTATGCCGACAGCTACCTGAAGAACGACGGCGTCAGCAATTCGGTGACGCGCGCGCTCCGCTCCACGGTCCTCCTGCGACCCGACGTCGTCGTGATGTTCGACCAGGTCCAGACCGCGAACGCGGCCATCAAGAAGATCTTCAACCTGAACTTCGCCGGTACCCTCACGAATCAGGGCGGCACGTGGTCGACGACCGTCGGCAACAGCAAGCTCTTCATGCAGCCGGTCCTTTCCCCGGCCACGACGCCGGTCGTGGGGACGTTGACGGGTCCGAACGGCAACGTCTCGGCCAACTACCAGGAGACCGCTACCGGCAACCTGAAGGACAGCTTCCTGCATGTCTTCCAGGCGACGGACAAGGCCGTCGCCGCTCCGGCCGTCGCCAAAGTCGTGCGTTCGGTCGACCGGAACGTCCAGGGCGCCGAAGTCCTGACTGGCGGCAAGATCTGGATGACGCTCTTCGCAGCGTATGATCGCGTCTTCGGCGGCAACGTCCAATACATGGCGCCTTCCGCCGGTGCGCACCGCCATCTGATCAACGACCTCTTGCCGTCGAGCGCCTACGTCGTGTCCGTCACGGACGCCCAGGGCACGATCAGCCGCTCGGTGAACGTCACGACGGACCATAACGGTTCGCTCACCTTCGACAGCGCCTCCGGCGAGACCTACTTCTACGTGACTCCGGGAACGACGGCGCCGACCAGCGCGCCCGCTATCGTCGGAAACCCGAACGCGTAAAGAGCGGATGAGAAGGAAAAACACCCGCCGGCCGGCGGGTGTTTTTGATGCCTTTCCCGGCCCTGCCACGTCATCGGCTGGGCGTGATGAGGTTCGTGACGTTCATTTCGTACCATGCCTTGCTCGAGACGATCTCGGAACGGCTCATGATCCAGGGATTCCAGTCGAAGGTCGCTCCCTTACCTGTGTCATCGCCTGAGCGCACGGCTTCCTCCCGCGCATAGTAGAGGTTCTTCTCGTTCAGGACCCCCTCCTTCTGGTAGCGGCGCACCAGCCCGAGGACATCCGGTGAAAGCATCGTGAGTTCGAACAGCCTGATTTGGGACCCTTCGCGGCGCGAAAGGGCGACGTTCGAACGCAAGATGATCCGTTCGACCGGGATGACGGTCAGCACGGCATACATCCAGAGGAAGAGGACGATAGGGAAGCGGATGAGACCGGCCTTTGCTCGGGTGATCGTCTTGGTCCCAAGCCAGGACAGGAGGATCGCGCAGAACACGACCGTGTAGGATGCGAAGAACTTCTCATAGCTGAACCCGTAATACGTGACGTAGAGGGCCATGCGATAGCCGGCGGAAGCGAGGAGCAGGAAGGAGGCGGCTACGAAGGCGAAGAGCAGTCGCTGCACCGCGGAAGGAGTCTTGCCGTAGATCGTGAAGCAAAAGAGGATGTTGATGGCGGTGAGGCACAAGAGCTGCCAGAAACCGTCCTTCACGAGCCGCTCCGTCGCGCTGAACTCGATCGGAAGCCTCCCGACCCATAAATGGCCGACCTGGATCCAAAGGAAGAGCATATACAAGGCCAAGATGCCGCCGAGCACGATGCCTGCGACGATCGGGTCGACCCTGTCGGCCGCCGGCTCTTCGGTCGTGGATGCGGAAGGCCTGGTCCATGCGAGCAGCGCCGACACCAGGCCGATCGCGAGAAGGAAGAACGCCAGGATTTTTCCGAACAGCCATGTCGTGAACAGCTTCATCAGCCAGTCGTTCACGAAACCCATCGCGGCCGCGAATTGCGCGTCCGCCGACGAAAGAAGCGGGATCACGACGATGATCGCGACGAGAAGGAAGAGAAGCGTGCCTGTGACGACGCGTTTCGCGACGCCCGGATTCCGCCTCGCACGGAGAGCCAGGCGTTCGATGAGGTCGCCGGATTTCCGGATATGCGTGAGGACGGAAATCGACCGGGCCACGAGGGTTTCGACGGTCTTGCCTGTCCAGCGCGTTTGGTCGTGCGCGGTGAGGAAGGCGCTGTTGTAGAACAGCGCGAACATCGAGGGAAGCACCAGCAGGCTCACCGTCTTCAGGAACGGATTGTCGTAGAGCAGGTAGCTCAGGACAATCAGGCCGATCGGCATGATCCAGAAGGCGTTCTTCCGTAGCGAGACTCCTTCGCGCCGCATCGCCCAGAGGAAAAGCGCCGTGGTTCCCCCAAGGTAGAGGAAAGCGTTCAGGCCCAGGGCGTATACGCCGCGCGTGAAGAACCCCCAGAGGAAAACGACCCAGAACAGGGCAAGCGAGAGGCTCCAGACCAGTTTCGTCCTCTCGACGGACGATAATGGCGTCAAACGTGCATCTTCCCGTACGTTCATAGCGGCGCTGAAGATTTAAGGCTGAAGTTCCGAATTTATTACAGCACGGTTCTTGCCTGAACGGAAGCTGGGCCGGACCGGCGCGCCCACGCCTTGCGGGAGCCGCCGTTCCGTAGTACACCTGATGCAGGATCGACTCACTCATCCACGACATGACATTCTCACTCCTCCTGTTCGCCGTGCTCGTCGCCTTCGCCGGGTTGCGCACCGTCCAGCAGTACCAGAAAGGCATCGTTTTCCGATTCGGAAAGATCGTGAAGATCAAGGACCCGGGCTTGAACTGGATCATCCCGCTCTTCGAGCGGATCGTGCTCGTCGACATGCGCGTCGTGACCCTGCCGGTGCCGCCGCAGAAGATCATCACCAAAGACAACGTCTCGGTCGATGTCTCGGCCGTCGCCTATTATAAGGTCGTCGATGCGGTCAAGGCGATCGTGGCCGTCCAGAACGTCCGCGATGCCATCGACCAGATCGCCCAGACCTCGATGCGCAACGTGGTCGGCAAGTTCCAGCTCGACGAGATCCTTTCGGAACGCGACACCATCAACAGCGAGATCACCAAGATTTTGGACGCCTACACGGAGCAGTGGGGCGTGCTCGTAAGCGCCGTCGAGATCAAGGACATCCAGCTGCCGGACGACATGCAGCGCGCCATCGCCAAACAGGCCGAAGCCGAGCGCGAGAAGCGCGCCAAGATCATCTCGGCCGAAGGCGAATATCTCTCGGCCCAGAAGCTGGCCGACACCGCCGACATCATGATGGCCCACCCGATCGCCCTCCAGCTCCGCAACCTCCAGACGCTCGCCGAGATCGCCACCGAAAAGAACTCGACCATCATCTTCCCGGCCCAGCTCATGGGCACCGTGAACGACATCCAGAACTTCCTGGCGGCCGAGAAGGGGAAATAAGGCTGTCGGGAAGGCAAGAAACACCCGCCGAGGAGGCGGGTGTCTTTATGGTTCGCGTGCCGCCCTTGACGGACGCGTTCCGGTCTCAGGCTTTCGGCAGGTTAAGGCCGACACGGTTGCCTTCGCTGTCGATGATCCAGGCGAACTGGCCGAAGTCACCCGCATCCATCTTCGGCACCACGACCTTTCCTCCGAGGCTTTCGACGTTTTTGAGGATCCCGTCCAAATCTTTCTCGATGCGGAAGTAGACGTTGGTGCCCTGTTCGCTCGGTTTCGCGTAGTCGGGCGCGCAGCGGATGATGCCGAGCAGGGGGGCGTTCGGTGATGAAAGGAGACCTCCCATTTCGCCGCCGACGGTACGGACCGGCACGTCCCTGCCGAGGATTCCGGAGTAGAATTTCGCCGCGCGTTCAAGGTCGGTCGCGTAAATCTCGAAAGTGGTGATGATGGCGTCCATATGGGCTTAAGGTCTGTTTTAAATGATGGATACAGTATAGAAACGGGATGCGACATGCGCAAGTATTTACAAAAATGTATGTTACTTACTATCATGCAAGCATGAAGAAGTACAAGATCAGCGGGCGGACATACGTCTGCCCGCTCCAACTCACGCTCAACGTCATGCTCGGCAAATGGAAGGGAATCATCCTGTGGGTGCTGCTGTACGATACGCCGGTGATCCGTTACGGGGAACTGAAGAGGAAAATCGACGAAGTCGAAAAAACGACCGATCGCATGCTCATTCAGGCCCTGAAGGATCTGGAGAAGGATGGGCTCCTGGAACGCAAAGCCTACCCCGTCGTGCCTCCGAAGGTCGAGTATAGGCTGAGCAGGGCTGGATTGCGCTTCAAGCCGGTCGTAGACGCGCTAGAGGCGTTCGGCATGGCGTATGAGGTAGGGTAGGTGGCGAAAAGCTCTGGACATACGGCATACGCCTCTTGACATTGACGTTACGTCATCCTTTAGGGTAGGAAGGTATGATCATAGACGTATGCCATACACGGTCCGCCAGCTGGCGAAGCTTGCAGGCGTGACGCCTCGGACCCTCCGGTTCTACGACCGGCAGGGCCTGCTTTCGCCTGCCAAGGTGGGCAAGAACGGGTATCGATATTACGGCGAGAACGAGCTGATCCGCCTCCAGCAGATCCTCTTCTTCCGTGAGCTCGATTATCCGCTTGTAGAGATCAAACGGATGATGGGGCCCGGGTTCGACGTGGTCGAGTCGCTCGGGTACCAGAAGCGCCTTCTCGAGCTCAAGAAGAAACGCCTCTCGAAGATCATCCGCACGATCGATGACACCATCATCCATATGCGAAACGACACCAAACCGACCGATGCGGACATCTACGGGGCGTTTTCGACCGAAGAGATTGAAGCGTACAAGAAGGAAGCCGAAGAACGTTGGGGTCACACCGAGGCATACAAGGTCTCCGCGGCGCGCGCGGCCAAGCTCACGAAAGAGGATTGGAAGCGGATGCATGAAGAGGCCGATGCGCTCATGCGACGGCTCACGGACCTCCTCGTGGCCGGAAAGACGCCCGACAGTCCGGAGGTGCAGGCCGAAATCGCCAAGCATCATGCCGGCATCGAGGTCTTCTATCCATGTTCCATGGAGATGTATCGCGGCCTCGGGGACATGTACCTGGCTGATGAGCGGTATTCGGACCAGTATCGGGTCTTCCACAAGGATCTGCCCGAGTTCATCGTGAAGGGAATGCACGCCTTCTGCGACGCACGCACGGGAAAATGAACGAAGAAAGAACCGCCCGTACGGCGGTTCTTTCTTATTGAAGGGGGTCGGATGTGCGCCAGCACGTCCCCCCCGATGGCCAGCGTGTCCTGACTGTGGCATTTCAAGGCAGTCTTGGAAAGCGGTTGCTCCAACGGTCGGTGCTTACGGACGAGTGCCTTGATCAGGAAAATCTAGACTGAGGATAGCCTTCTCATTCTCGAAGAGGATGAGAAGGCTCGCCTTCTTTTCCAGTCGATAGGCCTCAGCGTCCTTCAATAGGCCGATGGCAGGAGGAGCAGCAGCACCGCTTTGCCCCCTGATGACATGCGACCCTCCTTTCTTCAAGACTCGATCATATACAACCGCGTCCGTACGAAACCAATCACCTCCGAAGTCTCCGATGAGGTCGGCGAGCCCCAGGATATAGCGTCCATCATCAGAGGTCACGAAGCGCGCACCGTTTCCGTATAGCTTCTGCGCGACGAGGAGGGTCGGGAAAGCGTCTCCGGTGCCGTATCGTTCGAGACCGGCCGTACTCAGTAAGAAGCGTTGCCCCTCCGCGATAGACGTCATGGCAATATACCGTCTTTCGAGCGGCGGCAATTGGGTCCATCCGTCGACCATGCGCAGGTGCCATACGACCCCTTTTGGAGTATCCTCCGCGTAGGCATCGGTCACCTCTTCCGGTTTCGGCAGGAATCTCAAAAGTGGGTCGGGCGAGTTCCATGGAAGCGCATCACGCCGTCTCCAAATGGCTTCGTCGGGATCGAAACTATCAAGAACCAACATGGTTTCCGAGCCGGGTTCAGCCGCGCTTTCGGTGTGCGTAGCATAGACTCCTCGAGTCGAAACGATGAACCGCTCGAAATCGATATGCTGGGCGCCTTTGCCAGCGAAGGTTTCGGGGCCATAGTATGTCCAGCTGTCGTCGTCAGTCCGGTAGCGTGCCGCACCGCCTCCGCACACGGAATCGCCGTTGAAGACAGCCCATGTTTCATGTGCCCGAGCATGAGGCATGACGCTATACTGCATGCAGTGTCCGCCAAGCTCATCACGATATGTCCTCACGCTTCTCTTGGATCGGTCAATCTTCGCCAGTCCATTGAACGTCCCGACCCATAACGTACCGCCGTCCAGCACGAGCCGAAGGTTTTGGGCGTTTTCCAGTCCGTTGGATGCATCAAAATGGTAGGCGATACGATTGGCCGCCATGTCGATCTCGTAGACACCGTCGTTCCAGCAAGCGACATACAAGATTTCCGCTTCAATGGCCAAATCTCCCGTCAGGCCACCAGGACACTGGAATGTTTTCGGATCTGTCATGCGCAGGAGCTTGCCATTGCGGCCATATTCAAGCAGATGACGGTTCGAGGAAACGATGATGTGGTTCTTGTAGGCCACGGCAGCTCTGAGCGAACCGTCCTCTGGAGTCGATGGCAAGTCTTCGATCCGTAGAGCCTCTAACGGAACAGGCGGTATCGTGTCGATGAACACAGGCGCTTCGGGCAGTTGGGTCGCCAAAAGCCGTCTCTCCGACTGGGTCACGGTCCGCGACGGCAGGTCGACACTCCTCGCGCTGGGTCGATCCGTAAGTACCAAGAAGATCAAGATGGTTGCCGCAAAAAAGCTGCCGAAAGCGAGCAGTGTCTTTTTCATTGGAGGTCCAGCGAGTGAATTATGACGCCTATTCGCGCACTATCGGCCCGGCATCGCCTCTGTGGCGTCACGTCCTAAATGTGCGGTGGAAGACACAGCATCAACCGATGGGGGTTAGTACCGGGGGGGGTGATCGTGAGGGGCGGTGCCTTTCGGAAAGCGTGCGGCGAGCTTCGCCCGAACGAACCGTCCGAGCTCAAGCCCGACAAGTGCACTGACGAGGGCGGGCGTCACTATTAGGCACAGGGTTCCTATGACCTCGGACTGACTGTAAATAAAAGGTCCGGAGAAGAAATAGCTGGCAGCCTTGAAGGCGAAAAGATACCCGATGACGACCTGTGCGAGGTCGGAAGCGAGCCGAGACACGAAATCCTTTCTCCATCCAGCCGCCACTCCCGTAATGAACGTTGCGATAGCGAGTACGACAGCAATCGCGTATCCGCTTGAGATGATCGGGAACAGGATGAACGTGGCGAGCATCGTGAGGACGAGGAGCATAAGATGACGCGAATAATAGGCACCCCCATCATACTAAATCCCAGTGGCTGGCGCGAAAGGGACGGGCTGGATGGTGACCGAAAAACTCCCCACCGCGAGGTGAGGAGTTTTTGGTAGACCAGATCACTCAATCATGGAATGAGATTGTCACTGACCTTAAAGCCTGGTCGGGGTTTGCGCAAGATATTGGAATGCCGATATTACAACAAATTGAATAATGCCAGGCGGGAATGGAACAGGTTAATTAAAGTAAAAAAATGACTATCAAAAAAGAAATCGAGTATCGGCTTTTTATACAGTGGCTTGCTACGCCTGATATCGCGCGTGAGCTTAAAACCCAAACCGCATTTGCAGAGAAATTTAACGTGGCGGAAAAGACGCTTTCTGAGTGGAAAGATCGAGACGGTTTTTGGGAGGCCGTAAACAAGGAAAATAAAAAGCTGTGCAAAAATAAGACTGCGGAGGTGCTCAACGCGCTTTATCGAAAGATAACTACGAATGCAGCAGCTGCCGAAGTGAAGTTGTGGCTTGAATTTGTCGAGGACTGGAGTGCAAAGACTGAAGTAAAAATTAGAAGGCTGGAGTCGGCTGACCGGGATCAGATTAGCGATGACAGACAGAAAATGTTGGTAAAGGAATACGAAGAGGGCATGAGAAAAATACTTATTGGGGTGAAACCAGCTCCACCGCCCGCGTCTTAGGGTGGGGATAACTCTCTTGACCGACTACTACAAAATGTATAAGATGGCCGTATCGAACTTTCAAAACTAGGTAAAGCCGCATGGCTCAAGCGAATCTGATTATTTTGACGCCTCACCGCGTTTAAATCTTCTTCGCCAAGTTCGATGAAGAAGAGGTTTCTCACTATCGCCCTTCGAAATTGAGATCTGCGCGTCAGCAGGTGGACCCAGTAATGAGCGGGTAAAATTGCCCCTCGCCAACTGCACATTGCCCCCCCTCATGAAGGATCACAGTGATCTAGAAGGGGCCCGAAGTCACGAGATGGATAACTGAAGACAGAATTCAGATATCACTCCGCGAGACAGTGGCCGCCCACGAATCATAGATTTGGGCGAGAGCAATGAGGACGTAATAGATTGAATAGATCCAAGAGAAGTAGAAGAGAAAGAGATAGTTTCCGAACGTGACCGCTTATCACCCCCAAGGTATTAAGCTCTGTCGGAATGCCGCGCTTCAGATTTTAAGACCATGGGGGCTGAAAGTAGTCACGATTATAAAGGTCGTTCTCATCATAAGAGACTAATCCCTCCCGTTTATGACCATGAACATCGTGCAGTACTTGCAGATCAACGGTGTTACCTTGGGCATTCCGAGCGTGGGGGCTGTGAAACATGATTTTCCGCATCTTGCGGATCATCCAGATCGTGATCTGGATCATCCGTTTGATCATGGAAATCGTGAAGTAACGGCCCCTTAGTCATACATGAAGACATTTTCTCAGCTATTAAAACAGATCCGAGAAACGAGCGAACTGACACAAGACCAACTCGCCCGTATTTTAGAGGTGTCTACGATCTTGGTTTCTATGATCGAGACTGGACAAAAGGAGGCATCCAAGAAATTTGTAATTCGATTGGCCGAAAAGCTTGAAGTTCAACCGGGCTCTATCATGCCGTTCGTTTTCATAGAAAAAATTCAAAACGAAAAAAAGATTTCCAGGACCGAGAGAGCTTTTATTTCTTTGGGGGAGAAACTGCAAGATTATTTGATCAAGGTGAAGGCAAGGCGGCTCAAGAAATATGTCTAAACAGAACCGTTATCCTAAATTAAACATTTGGAGTGTAGAGGAGCTTGCGAGGCGGATTGCATTTGGGAGCTTTACGAAAGATGAGGCTGCCCAGCTCATTAGTGATGTACAGAGAAATTTTGAAAAATACTGGCGCGACACGGAACACTCCCAACCAGGAAAGCAAAAATATGTTCGCAGTGCCGCCGGAACTCCACTGGGGGTCTTGCTGGGGCATATAGATAAAAGAATCCTGAAACCTCAGGATCATTTAGTGCCCGACTTTCTCTTCGGAGGGCTCTCTGGAAGAAATCATATTCAAGCCGCCCAAACCTTACTGGGAGCAGACCGGGACAGAATCCTGCTGGGGTTGGACATCACCCGTTTTTTTGAGCAGATAGTTGAGGCTAGAGTCTTTTATTTCTTCAATCAGAAATGTGGTTGTAGCGCAGAAGTAGCACGTCTGCTCGCCAGACTCTGCTGCGTTCCCAAGGGTCCAAAGAATAACCCTGAAACCACCAAAACACTTGCAAGAGGTTTTGCGACGTCGACCCGCCTAGCTCTTTGGTGTAATTTAGATACTTTTGTTAGGGTCAGTTGGTTGGTTAAGAAAAAGCTAAAGAGACACGATCCAAAACTGACAATCTTTGTGGATGATATCGGCGTTACTGCCTCCAAGGTTAGCGTCGAAGAGATGGAAAAAATTTCTAAACAAATTCAGGATTTATTAGTTTCCAACGATCCTAATCAGCCACTTCCGATCAATCCAAAAAAGGAAAAAATTGTATCTTTTTCAACGGGCAGGGCTGAGCATTTGGGTCTGAAACTCGGTCGAAGCAAGCTTGCGATAGGAAGTAAGAGCCAATCAAAGCGGGATAAGGTTGATGATGCGCTAAAAACGGCGACCTCTAAAGATGATAGGAAAAAGCTTTTAGCACGCAGGAAAGGGATTTATAGATACGCACGCCAGGTAAGAGGTAATAGGTAAAGACACAACTACTCAGATCTAAACCCGATTCTCCGTTCACCATTTATATAATCGGGAATGTCTCGGTTTCTTGCGGCAACCGACTTTTCTATCTCTTGTACATGCGACAGCAATAACTTGTCATTGAATTTCTCGCTAGCCGCACGTGCCTTAAGTAAATAGTGTCGAGCCGAACGGAACTGGTAAAAAGACTAATATCACCCCCGATCCCAACTTGGCACAGATTGTCCGGGCTGGCTTTGAAGAATATGCCAAGGGCGGTCGGACATTTGAGCAGGTCGCAAGTTTTTGGAGCAATCTCGGACTGGTCACAAAAAAAGGGAAAGCCATCAAAGCTCAGGAGGTGCAGAAGATGCTCAGGAACCCAGTCTATTGCGGGATCATCAAGGCATTTGGCGGAGAATGGCCGGGCGGTTTCGAACCGATCATTACTCGCCAGCTGTTTCTCGCTTGCCAAAGCAATGTGGGAAATTCCAGCTGGTCCAAGCCGAGGAAAACCGACAACGCAACATTTCCCCTGCGTAAGATCGTTGCATGCTCTGAATGCGGTCAACCCTTAACGGGCAGCGCAACACGCGGGAGACAGGGCAAGCGATACCCCTATTACCACCACTCCAGCAAGAGTTGCTCAAAACCCAAAACCATTGCGAAGGAGAAGTTCGAAAAGTCATTTTTGGAGCACCTGACCAAAATGACACCCGGTCCAACTTACGAAAGATTATTCAAGTCCGTTGTCTTGGATGTTTGGAAAGGCAATCACAAGGCATTTGATGAACAAAGGAAAACTGCACGAAGACGCATTGAGAAGCTTGAGCAAGATAGGCAGCGCGTTTTCGATATGCACCGAAACGGAGTCTATTCCGATCAAGACTTCAGGGATCAAAAGACGATTGTTGAAAGACAGCTAGAGGGTCAGTATGCGCTGATTGAGGATCGACGCGCCGATGAATTTGATATGACAAAGGCTTTGGCGCATTGCTTCGAGTTTGTCGGCAATGCAACCCGGACTTGGCGCGAGCTTGAGGGAAACCACCAGGCCCGAATCCGCTTTCAGAAGCTTTTGTTCAAGGATCGGCTCACCTATGACGGACAAGGTTTTGGAAACAGCGTTTTGTCGCCAATCTTACAACTTAAAGAGACTTCCTCGGTGAGAAAGTCTCTTCTGGTAGCCCGAGAGCAATATCTGTCGAAAGGAGTACGGGCGCAGACCCCTTTTAAGTCTTGAATACGTCGATTAGGGCAAACACCACGCCCAGAATGACAAAGGTGATTTGGAGATACAGGGAGGTTTCAGAGGAGGATTTGGAATTAGTTGCCAAGTCATCCATCACTCTTTTGGCATCAGCGCGGGCCTCGCCATCTTCGGGATTACCACCAAACCCACTCACGGTTCAGACCAGTAGCGGGTACCACTGCTACTACAGGCACCCCGGACAGACGACACCTAATACAGTGCGTCTCAAAAATCGGAAGGTTGATATCCGAGGCGACGGCGGCTATGTCATCGCACCGCCGTCCATTCATGCGACAGGCAAGAAATATGAGTGGTTTGGGCTTTTAAGCCGAAGTGACATCGCGGAACCACCTGACTGGCTGGTTAATATCGAGGTCGAGAGAATCGACAAGGCGATTCAGTCCAAGATGTTTGACTTTCATGGTGGGGTCGAAGAGGGCCGTCGGAATGATACAGCCGCGCGTCGGATTGGTTCGTTGTTGCGCGGTAGACAGGAGGGTGAATGGGAGTCAGAAGTATGGCCCCTAGTACTGACTTGGAACGAGACCAATCGTCCTCCCCTTGAGGTGAGGGAACTTCGGGCCACTTTCGACTCGATTACGAACCGCGAAAGAGGACAGAGAGCCAAGCCATACCCGACCATATCTATCGGCCAGTTGCAGAATGCACAGGAGGTTCAAGTCGAGTGGGTGATCGAAGATCTCATCCCCGCCAAGACAATCACGCTGCTCTCCGGGCATCCGGGCAGCTACAAAAGTTTCATCTCGTTACATGTGGCGATCAGCCTGGCGACGGGTGGAAAAGTGTTCGGTCGGTTCTCGACGAAGCGATCAGTCGTTCTCTATGTCGATGAGGACAGCGGGGATGCGAGGTTGATGAAAGAAAGACTCAACCTTCTAAAGGCGTCTGAAACCAGCGAAATTGAATTCATCTATCGTTCGGGCGTGCGCTTGGACGACAAGTCTTCCGTCGACCGGCTTGTCAGAACGGTGGAAGACCAAAAAGCCGGAATGGTGATCCTAGACGCCCTCGTGAGCCTTCACGATCAGGATGAGAATGCGTCCGGCCAGATGCGGAGGGTCTTTGACGGTGTCAGGCGACTCGTGGACGCAGGCGCGGCTGTTCTCATTGTCCATCATCGGCGGAAGGATGGATTCGTTGGAACAGGTCGAGGCGCTCAGAGCCTCCGAGGTTCCTCCGACATCCTGGCCGCCGCCGATGGGCATCTCATGTTGGACGTCCATGGAGAGTACGTCCTCGTCCGGCAGGAGAAATCCAGGTACAGCCGCCCGATTGCACCCTTCAGAGTTTCCATTGACCCAGATCACGAACAGCCGTTCAGGTATTTAGGCGTGGAGGATGGATCAAACCAAAATGAAAAGAACAGGCAACAAGCGATACTTGAGCTACTCGGAGAGAACGGGTTGATGTGGGTCAGAGAAATCGAAAGCCGACTCGCTTATCTCGCTTCAGACAAGACACTGAGGAAAAGCTTAGAAGTGTTGACGCAATCAGGATCGATTGAAGCAAGAATAATTGACCAAAAGAAGTTCTACCAATTGAAGGAGACTACAGAGGGATTGGAAACTGGAACACACCCATAGGGTGTTCCGGTTTCTATCCCATTGTGTCCCTATTTTTCTCCATGGTTTTTTGGGTGTAGGAGCATGAAAGCAGCTGTAGTCTATCTTCGCGTCTCTACTGACCGCCAAGCCGAGCGGGGTCTTTCGATCCCCGCCCAGCGTGAGGCGTGTTTGGCGTACGCGCAGAAGTCTGGCTACGAGGTGGTGGGTGAGTATGTCGATGCTGGTGAGAGCGCCAGGAGCGCGGATCGTCCTCAGCTCCAGGACATGCTGACCCGCTGTCGCAAGGACAAGTCGATCAAGGCGGTCATCATCCATAAGGTCGATCGCATCGCCCGAAACACCCATGATCACGCGATGATCAGGGTCATGTTGAAGCAGGCCGGGGTGGAACTGTGCTCGGTGACGGAGAACATCAACGGGACGCCGGAGGGGGAGTTCCTGGAGTACATCATGGCCGCCATGGCCCAGTTCTATTCCCGAAACCTAGCCCGTGAGACCTTGAAAGGCATGAACCAAAGGGCTCAAAACGGCCTCTGGAACGCTCCTCCGCCCTTGGGTTACACCCACAAGCAGGAGGGGCAGATGGGCGGCAGCATACGAAAATGGGTAGAGCCACACGTGGGTGAGTCCCTGCTTGTACGCACCACATTCGAGCTCTATGCCTCGGGGCAGTACACACTGCATATGCTGGCCACCGAGCTTTCTAGGCGCGGCCTCCGCACCCGGAGGGGCAATCTGCCGGGCGTCAGCGTCCTCGCCCGTATGCTTCGCCGGAAGTTCTACATTGGCGTCATTGAATGGAACGGTGTCGAAGCGAAGGGACTTCACCAGCCGATCATCGAGCCGGAGCTTTTCGATCGGGTGCAGAAGATTCTTCGCTCCCGAGGCGGCTACGTCGAACGGCACAAGAAGCACATCTTCATCCTTCGTGGCCTTGCTGTATGCGGCGAGTGCGGCGCTCGCATCACGGGGGAGAAGCACCTGACGAAAGGCGACAAGCTGATCCAGTATTATCGTTGCTCTAAGAGGATTGGCAGGAACGGGACGGGTTGTCAGCAGGATTACGTCACGGTTGAGGAACTGGAAAGCAGGTTCAGCAAAGTCATCGCAGCGATCGAGCTCACTCCGGCCGCCGCCGCGAGCCTCCGTGAGAAGATCAAAGAAACTGCCGCGCGTCAGAGCAGCGAAGAAACGGCTCTGGTCACTGAGTGGCAGAGGAAAATTGAGCAATGCAAGTCGAAGGAGGCCCGGCTGGTTGAGAAGCTGGCGGACGGTGTCATCAGCGATGAGGACTACGGAGCGGCCAAGACCGCTATCGAGAAGGATCGGGCCGAATGCGAGATTAGACTATTGGAAGCTGCTGAAGGTCCACAGAAGAACGCGGAGGTCGTGGAAATGGCCCTCAGCTTCGCTACACGGTGTCGTAAAGCCTACGCCTCAGCTGATGTGACGCAGAAAAAAGTGCTCGTTTCGACCTTCTTTCAGAAGATCGTTGTTAAGGATGGCTTAATTCAAGGGGCTGAACTGAATCCACCCCTAGAAAACCTGCTCATGAAAAGACTTCACAAAACACTCTCGATAGTTAATTACTAAAAAGGATTTTTTCAACCAGACATGACTGAAAGTAAATTGTACGCGGCCACGTTCTTCAGGCAGATAACGCTTAAGAATGGTCACATCACCACCTCCGTCCTGAACGCACCACTGGACTGTATTTTGGCTATGAAAATGCACCGGAAACTACAAAGTCCGGAGGATGTCATGGTTTGATCACGGTCTAATTACGAGGCAGACAATCCTCGGACAGAAGAAGGACTAATACATATAGATGAATCCCGTATCTGTGAGTCGCAAGACATTTCCTGAGGAACGAATCAGATCCGGAAAAACGAATTATTCAGAACACGTATGGAGCACCATTTCCAAATTACGGGGAAAAATGACCCGTATGGGGGTGTGGATACGTTTTCGGTTTATTTTCGGTACTATGATGGGACTATGATTACAAAAAGACAGAAGCAGGTATTAGACTTCGTTAAGCAACACGGCGACCGCGAAGGTTACGCCCCTTCTCTTGTGGAGATCAAAAAGCATTTCAAGCTTTCTTCTGAATCGACCGTGCACCAACACCTTACTGCGCTTGCCGAAAAGGGATACCTAACAAAAGAGAAGCACCAGCCTCGTGGCATCATGGTTGTCGCCGACCCAAAAGCAAAGCTCGCTGATGACATTAACGTTGTTGAATCAACTTCTAAGCAGGCCAACCTCGGTTCGCCGGGTAAGCGTAAGCTAGTGAATAAGTTGAACGACCTCAGCGCCGCTGAGTGGATTCCCGAAACCATCTCGGTTTATGTCCAAAGGGGTTTGGGGACAGGGCACCAAGATACAAAGATTGAAAAACAACATCCGGCTCCATACTCGTTTCAGGATGTGAGTCGGTTGATTAGGTTCTTCACAAAGAAGAATGATCTCGTGCTGGACCCTTTCTGCGGCGTCGGCTCAACGCTGAAGGCCTGCGCTTTAAATGGACGGAGGGGTTTAGGAATTGAGTTGGTTAGAAAATACGCGGACCTGACAAAGCTGCGTTTAGCGGTGGAGCTGGTTGCTGACGATGCCACGCAAATAAACAAGGACCAGAAAATTGTTCTGGGTGACTCCCTGAAGGAGGTAACGAAGTTGGAGAACGATTCGATTGACTTCATCGTCACCAGCCCACCCTATTGGAACATTTTGAAGAAGGCTGACCACAAGGTGCAGCAGGAGCGGGTATCCCAAAATCTTGATACTAAATATAGCAATCTAAAAAAAGATTTGGGCAACATCGATGACTATCAGGAGTTTCTTGATGTGTTGTCCGGATTCTTTAATGACTGCTCGAGGGTGCTGAAGCCCCAAAAGTATATCTGCATCGTCATCAGCGATTTCCGAAACAAGGATAAGTACTACATGTTCCATTCGGATCTCGCTCAGAAACTCGAGCAGGGGAATTTCATGCTGAAAGGAATCACGGTTCTCTATCAACGGCACAAGAAGATTTTCCCGTACGGATACCCGTACTCATACGTGCCGAATATCCATCATCAATACATACTCATCTTGCAGAACAAGAAGGTACCATCCGCTGAATATGCAAAAAAATAAAATTCATCGCGGTGACGCGCTCGAATTGCTGAAGGAGTTGGCTAACGAGTCCGTCGACTTGGTGGTCGCAGATCCACCTTACGGAATCGAAATGGATTTTGGCGGCAAGGAGAGCTGGGGTCTCAATAAACATGCGGCTTGGCTTGCATGGATGAAACTCTGGCTTCAGGAGGCTCACCGCGTTTTAAAACCAGGAGGGTCACTCTTTGTGTACGGCATTCACCACAATATCGGTTACGTGCAATGCTATCTTTACGATCTCGGGCTGTCCTACGGAAGACAGTTCATCTGGTACTACAAGAACAACTGGTCCGGCTACACAAAACAACCGCCCGGAAACTATGAACCGCTCTTGTGGTTCTATAAGGGTAAGAGTTTCACGTACCACCCCATCCGCGAGCCGTACGAGAGTACGGAGCGAATGAAGTATAAAATCATCAAGAATGGCAAGGAGTGGAGACCCAATCCGGCAGGCAAGCATGTTGGCGACGTCTGGCAGATTCCTGTACTGGCAGGAAAAACGTTCTCAAATGAACGAGTGAATCATCCTACGCAGAAACCGCTCGTCATCTGTGACAGGATTATAAGTCACTTTTCCAACGTTGGTGACTTGGTATTGGTTCCGTTCGCCGGATCTGGAAGCGAGTGTGTGAGTGCGAAGCGAAACGGACGAAACTTTATTGGCTTCGAGATGAACCCTGCCTATATCAAAATCGCTGATACTCGGCTGAAGGCCGCGGCACTCATCTCAACTAAGCTGAAGGTGGCGGCCTAGCGTACTGATAGCAATGGTATCGCCCGCATACCCCGCGCCAGACTTCCAAATCACCGCGATTCCAAATCGGTTGAGTAGACCTTGATGGGTTGCGGTAATTTGGTTTTCGAAGCAAGCGACTTTCTGAATCGTTGCGCCACCGATAATTTCTGACCTCAGATAGGCTTCGTAGTACAGAAGCTGACCCAAGGCACCGCGAACCTGATTCATTTCGTCAGACGTCGTGCGGTCCAATGTCTTCACTTCAACCAGATACCCATCCTCACTGAGAATTGCGAGAATGTCGTAGGGGTCTTCATAGAGGCGCGCAGACTGGAACTGGCCAGCAAGCTCTTGGACCATGATGTTGTGGCGTCGTGTGCGGTCTCTCAGAAGCCGACCTGTCTCAGCTACCGCCGCAGCGTCGATCCCCTGTGAAGGTCGAACTTGCTCGGAATTACTACCAGTACCCGCCCGGCCAATCGTTTCAGAAGTAACCATGCGCGGACCACGGACGGATCTCGGCCTCGCGACAGGCGAACTCTCTGTGGCCAACTCGGTTGCCGAAGCGGCCACCCCGGTCACGAGGCGCAAACCATCGTCGTCCTCAACTACGTCAGCTAGCTGAAGAGCGAATTTGGGCAGGACCTTTTTTGCGTTGTCCCAGTTCGCCTGGGTCACGCCTAGCGACGCAATAATTTCTTGCTCCGGTAGGTCGGCTAGATCCGCCAGACGCTCGCGCTCTTCGGGCGTGTCGTCAATCGCCTCAAAGGCAAGAGCGCATTTTGCGCGTGAGATACCCGGTCTATCTTCAATCAGATTCAGTAGCACCTGATACGGGTGCGAAATCCTACCCTGGTCATTGCTCAGGATCATGCCGTTAGCGGCCTCCTTCCAAAAACTCACCCATCCAGCGTCACCGGGAGAGTTCGTAAGTTGAGCCGCTTGTTCACCTAAGACCGAAATATTGACGCTCGAGGTAGAGTCATCAACGAACCCCAACAACCGAAACAACTCGCGCAGTGCTCGTGCAGTCGTGCGAAAACTCTGGCTACTCATCGGCAGCTGTCGCTGAAGCGTGATGTACTCTTCAACGTCCATTGGTGAGTGTCTCGTACCAGCAACCCCAGCCCGAACTAATGCCTCTCCAAAGATACCGTCGTCCTTTGGATTATCTCCGCTCCTGACAAGATCGGCGAGCACCTGCATCCCGCGAGTAATCTTTGTGAGGTCGGCAAATTGATTGGGGAAGCCTTTCATAGGTTTGATTCCAATGATATCCACGTTGTGGAAAAAAGCAACCCCCATTCCCTCGGATGACCTAACTAGTTCGGGGAGGCATCCGGTTCATCAAGTATATACAACGCTACCATTACATGAGACCTGTCTCATCAGGACTTCCTGTTTCCCCGAGCAAGGTCAAATCCCGAAAGGACCCGTCGCCGTCGCGGTGTTCGTCATCGTTGACCCCCTACTTACATAGCCCCCAGTGCTTTTAGGCATTACGAAGAAGCTTCCGTGACCTCGGAGATATATCCGAGAGTGCGGGCCTAAGCTGGCCGAGTATACTAAAAGCGCCCGTGCCTTTCGACACGGGCGCTTTTGGTAGCCCCAAGGGGAATCGAACCCCTATCTGCTCCGTGAAAGGGAGCTGTCCTAACCGTTAGACGATGAGGCCGTGCGGGTTTGTGCAGGGGTAAGGTACGTGGAAACGGGGGTGTCGTCAAGTCCGGGCGGCTCAGGCCAGGGCGATGAAAACGGAACCGATGACGACCAGGACGCCGCCGAGGCCGGACTTCCAATTGAGTTGTTCGTGCAGGAAACTGACGGCCAGGATCAGGGCAATGACGGCCGAGGCACGGTCGATCGGGGCGACCTGCGAAACCTTGCCGACCTGGAGCGCCCAGAAGTAGCAGATCCAGGAGAGCGCGCCTGCCAGGCCCGAGAGCGCGACGAACAGCAGCGCCCGTCCCTGGATGCTCGGGATGGCCTGCCATTTTCCGCTGAACGCCACGACGGCCAGGAGCAAGAGGAACATGAACGCGGCGCGGATCATGGTCGCGACGGTCGAGTCGATTTTCGATAGGCCGATCTTTCCGAAGATCGACACCAGGGCGGCGAAGAACGCCGAAAGCAAGGCGAGCGGGAGCCAGGACCATGAAGACGTCATAGGCTTCCAGTGTAACAAAAAATCTCCCGAGCCGCATACGACGGGAGATCAGGAGAGGCGTCGTCGGAGAGTTGCGAAGACCTCAGGGCCATACCTGTGGAGGCTCAAGCTTGCGTAGGCCTTACCTTTTCCGAGCTTACGGTTGATTTCCACGCACTTCATGCCCTCCAGGTAATGTAGCCGGAAGACCTCGGCTACGTTTTTGGGGCAAAGCTGCGCGATGACGTGTAAGAACGCGTGCTGAAAACGATCTCGGTCCATCGATACGGCAGGGTCGACGTTGGCAGGACTCGCAAGTTCGGGTTCGATATCCTCCAACGAGGAAGCGGTGCCGACGCGGCGTTCCCGCGTCTTCAGCCTCCTTAAATGGTCGATGGCGCAGCGGTTCGCGATTTGGAGCATCCAAGACTTGAACGTTTCAGCCCGCTCGGGATTGAAGGCACGAAAGCACTTCAGCACGAGCGTCTGCATGACGTCTTCGATGTCATGCGGGGCGCTGCGATGCAACTGTCGCGCGATGATGCCTCGTGCCACGCCGCGGTTTTCCCTGAACAGTTCCAGGAAGAGGGCGTCTTTGCGCGCCTTGTCCATTGTTCCCTCCTGTCGTGGAGAAACCTTGAAAGAAGTCCGTGGAGAAGCTATCATGTGGAATCGTATCCGTCAACCCCCTTGTCATGCGCATCCTCGGCATCGAAACCTCCTGCGATGAGACCTCCGTCGCCCTGCTCGAGACGGACGGGGGCATCGCCCGGATCGGGAAGCACCTCACGGCTTCCCAGGTCTTGAAACATGCCGTTTATGGCGGCGTCGTACCGGAGGTGGCTGCCCGTCTGCACGTCGAGACCCTGCCGCTTTTGATCGATGAACTCGGCGTCACCGGAGAGGACATCGACGGCATCGCCGTCACGCGCGGTCCTGGCCTCATCACCTCGCTCCGCGTCGGCACGGACTTCGCCCGCGCCCTGGCCTACGGCTGGAGGCTTCCGATCGTCGGCGTGAACCACATCGAAGGCCATATCGCGGCCAATTGGATCGGCAAGGATGTCTCGAAGGAGGGCGCCTCGTACGGTCTGCCCGCGCTCGTACTGGTCGTCTCCGGCGGTCACACCGAACTGATCCTGATGAAGGGATTCGGCAAGTATGAACGCCTCGGCTCCACGCTCGACGACGCCGCTGGCGAAGCCTTCGACAAGGTCGCGAAGATGCTGGACCTCGGCTATCCGGGAGGTCCCGAGGTCGGCAAGCGCGCTCTCTTGGGCGACCGCGAGGCATTCAGCTTCCCGCGGCCGCTGCTCAACAAGCCGAATCTCGATTTCAGTTTTTCGGGCCTGAAGACCGCCGTCCTCTACACGCTTCAGACCAAGAAGTCTTGGACCGAGCAGGAGGTGAACGACCTCTGCGCTTCGTTCCAAGCCGCAGTCGTGGAGACGCTCGTGGCGAAGACGCTGCGTGCGGCCAAGGCCAGGAAGGTCAAGACCGTCTTCCTGGCCGGCGGCGTGGCGGCCAATGCGTCGCTCCGGGAGACGCTTTCCGCGCGGGTCGCGTCGGAACTGCCGGGCGTTCAGGCCGTCATTCCCGCTTTCGAATACTGCACCGACAACGCCGCCATGATCGCCATGGCCGGCTATTTCCATCTTTCCAAAAAAGAAGACGACGGTTGGAAGGGGATGGAGCCTGATCCGTCCTGGGAGCTCGGACTTTGATATGGAACGCCACGTTTCCGATTCGGCGAAAGAGACCGCCGCGATCGCCGTCGCGCTGGCCAAGCGCGTGCGTGGCGGGGATGTCGTGGCCCTGTACGGTGACCTCGGGGCCGGCAAGACGACCTTCGCGCAGGCGTTCGCCAAGGCGCTCGGCGTGAAGGAACGCGTGCAGAGTCCGACCTTCATCTTGATGCATGAGCATCGCTTGAAGAGGAAAGGCGGTCCGGCTTATTTCCTGCACGCCGACGCCTACAGGGCCGATGCAGAGGAGTTCCGCGCCATCGGTTTCGACGAGTATCTTGGCCGGGCTGACGCCGTGGTCCTGGTCGAATGGGCCGAACGGATCGGAGAGCTGCTCCCGAAGCGCCGCATCGAAGTGCGCCTCAAGCACCTGGGCGGGGACCGGAGGATCGTGAGCGTCAGGGATTGAAGGTTTCCGTTCCTTCTGCTAGCGTCTATCCAAGCCCTTTCAACTGTCAGACAAATACGGAGGACGTCATGGGTAAGTACCTACGGATCAAGAATCGTGGGGAGTGCCCACGGATATTCCTGACCTTGCTTGGCGCAACGACCAAGAACGACCGGATGGGCGACGTGACGCAGGGCGGCTGGTTCGGTTCGGGGACGAAGTACGCCCCGATCGCGGCCCTCAACCTCGGCATCGCCGTCGCCGTCACATCGCGCGATGACGGGGGCGGCTACCTCATGAGGTATACCGTCGAAGAGAAGGCGTTATCGCCCGGACGCGTGGTCCAGCAGGTCATCCTGAACATCACGGCGCATGACGGTTCGCGGTCCTCGGTGCCCACGGCCTTCACGCTCGATGCCTGCAAGAACTGGAAAGAGCCGATCGGCGATGATGGCATGAAGGCGTTCCGGGTCCTGCGCGAGTATCTTCGCAATGCCGTGGACGCCGATCCGGAAGGATTCGTGATCGAAGAGGTCGATGCGTGCGAATGGCCGGCCAAAGGATGGACGCATGTCTATCTTTCGGCCTCAAGCGAGATCCGGGCGATGCTCCGGGCGCCGGAACGCTACTTCAAGTATGTCGATCCCGATGTTCGTCCGCCGCTCGCGCATGTGGGGAACGGCACGATCTATCCGCGGTCCGATCCGGATCGTACGCGCCTGTTCTCCCTCGGGACACTGGCGTTCTGCAGCGCCGATGCGCGCCTGCGCTCGCGCCATGATTACAGCATCAACGTGAAGTTCGGTCATCAAGGCCGGCCGCTTCTTACCGAGGAGCGGACGTTCTCCGAACTCAGCCTGGTCTACATCGAGATCAAGAAGATGCTCGCGTCCTGGAAGGATGCCGCCGCGCTCACGGATCTGCTCATGGCCATGATGGCGGGGGAAGCTTCTCTTGAGGCCCAAGCGCTTCAGTACTATGAGCCGTGCGATAAGCCGGCAGCGCCCGAATGGCTGGAGGCTTGGCGGCGCGTCTATGGAGCCGAGGCGGTCATCTCCTCCAACCCGTATGCCGACGAATGGGTTCGCTATACCTCGGGCGGCAGGATTCCCGTAGCGGTTCCCCTGATCGGACTGCGCAACTTCCTCATGGCGTGCGGCGTCAAAGAAGCCGCTGAATGCGTACCCGGCATGGTCGCCGGCCAGGAATTCCGCCCAGTGGTCGAGCTTGAGGATTGGGAGATCGAGCGCCTGGTCATCGCTCGGAAGATCATGCATGAAGAGTTCCCGGAGTCCCGAGCATACGGCGTCCAGGTGTTTGAGCCGCTGACAGAGCGGATGAGAGGCATGCTTGGCTTCGCCGCTTGCTCCACGAAACCTCCCGCCCTTTATGTCCAGCGGGCCTGCCTGCGTTCATGGGATACCCTGATCGCGACGCTGGTCGTGCACGAGTGCCGGCATGGACGTACTGGGGTGGACGATGCGAAACGTGAGTTCGTCGATCGGGCGGACCGCGACATCGCGAATCTGCTCATGGACAAGCACGGGCTCCCTCACGAACCCGAGCCGAAAGTCAAGGATATCGCCCTGCTCTCGGTCATCCCCGCCAAACCATAAACCCCCGGCATGTCTGCCGAGGGCTTTTCTTTACTCCTATTCCGCCGCCGAGAGCACTTCGTCGACAGAGGTGATCCCGTCGAGGGCCTTGAGCAGACCGTCCTGGGCCATCGTGACCATGCCCTGCTTCATCGCGATGTCCTGCATCTGATATTCGGAGACGCTGCCGGAGAGGATGACCTTCTCGATCTCCTGGCTCATGGTGAAGATCTCGTAGATGCCGACGCGCCCCTTGAAACCGGAGTCGCCGCATGCCGCGCAGCCTTTGCCCTTCCAGAACTTGAGCGCGGAGAGGTCGATTTTCGCTTCGGCATCGGCGGGGAGTCCCTGAAGGATCGCCTGGACCTTCCTGAGGCGTTCGGCGTCGAGCAGGTCCTCCGTCTTGCAGGCGTCGTGGATGCGTCGGACCAGGCGCTGTCCGATGACGGCGTTCAGGGCCGGGGCGAGCAGGAAGGGCTTCACGCCCATCGAGAGGAAACGGGGGATGGCCCCGGCCGCGCTGTTGGTATGGATGGTGGAGACCATCAGGTGGCCGGTCAGCGCCGCTTGGATGGACGTCTCCGCCGTCTCCAGGTCGCGGATTTCCCCGACCATGATGACGTCCGGGTCCTGGCGCAGGATGGCGCGCAAGCCCTTGGCGAAGGTGTAGTCCTTGGAGAGATCGATCGGGGATTGGTTGACGCCTTCGAGGCTGTATTCGATCGGGTCCTCCAGGGTGATGATCTTGGCGGAAGCGGTGTTCAGCTTCTTCAGGATGGCGTAGAGGGTGGTCGTCTTTCCGCTGCCGGTCGGCCCGGTCGTGATGATCATGCCGTTGGGGCGTTCCACCTGCGCCTTGAGCTGTTCGAAGGCCTTGCCGCGGATGCCGAGCTGGTCGAAGCTCAGGCCGATGGTGGAAGGCTTCAGGAGGCGCATCACCACCGATTCGCCGAAGGAGGTCGGGATGGTGGAGACGCGGACTTCCGTCTTCTGCCCGCCGATGTGGATGGTGAAGCGGCCGTCCTGCGGAGCATCCGTGACGTTGATCTTCAGGCCCGAGAACAGCTTGATGCGCGAGATGACGCGCGGCCAGAGCTCGTGCGGAAGCTCCGCCGCGTCCTGCAGCACGCCGTCGATGCGGTAGCGCACGACGACCCGCTTCTCCTCCGCCTCGACGTGGATGTCGGAGGCATCGCCTTTGAGCGCGCCGGCGATCACGATCGATACGGCGTCGGTGATGTCCGTGCCTTTGAGGAGCTTGGCCAGGTCCTTGTACGTGGACATCAGCCCCTGGTACTTCTTGAGCTCGGCCTCGGTGATCTCGACGCCTTTCACGATCGTGCGGATCTTCGGCAACGCATCGTAGAGCTTGAGGGCGCGGGAGAAGCTCTCTTCCGAGATGATGTAGATGCCGACATTGGCATGCGCGCGCTCGCCGACCTGGTAGCCGGCTTCCTTCACGTCGGCGCGCGAGGGGTCGACCGCCGCGACGCGGACCTCCTCGTCCGTCTGCAGGAAGACGACCGTTTTCAGGGCCTCGGCCTGTTCGCGCGAGAGGAGCGTCAGGGCCTCGGGCGAGATCGGGAAGCCCTTCAGGTCGATGTAGGGGACGCCGAGCAGCGACCCTCGCTTGGCCGTTTCCCGCTCCTTCGCCTGAAGGTCGAGTTCCCGCATCTTCGACGCGAAACGGGCCTGCGCGTCTGGAGTCCCGACGCCCGGTGCCGCTTTTTTCTTCAGGAGATCCTCGATCGAAGGGTTGGCGACGGACATTCTCCGGTCATTTCAGCAGCCTTCCGAACCAGCGCGCCAGTTTGGGCGTGGCGTCATGGCCGCGTTGATGGAGCTTGGTGAAGAGATGGACCCAGACGGCGTACTGGAACGCCGCCAGGCCCGAACCGACGAAGGCGAGGAAGATCACGGCCGTTGCCGCCGCGAGGCCGGTGACGACCGCGAGCGCCAGGCCGCTGCCGAGCAGCGACACTCCGAGGATGAAGGGGACGAGCGCGATGCCGGCGAACGTCAGCGTCATGCCGATGCCGACGGCCGCCAGGAAGTTGATCCCGAAGAGCAGGAGGGACGTCTCCAGGCTGATCAGCCAGTATTTCCGGAAGAGGGCGATGGCCGATTCGACCGCCGCCACGAACGGCAGCCGCTGCAGCGTGATGTAGCAGGCAGCATAGATGGTGACGAAACCGATGATGAGGGTGAGAGGGATCAGCGTGACGAAGCCCGCCAGGTACCCGAGGACGCTCCAGATGTTGGCGTCCGCCAGATAGAGGACTGTCAGCGCGAGCAGAAGGTAGAAGAACATCATCACGGCCAGGCGCGAGAGCACGTTCACGAGCAGGAGCGGTCCGAAGACTTCGTTGCCGGCCGCGAAGGCCGAACGGAAGGTCGCCTTGCGCCCCTTCTCGACGCCGCGCGCGCCCGCGATCAGTCCGCCTTGGGCGGAAACGACGACCCAGGCCGCAAGCATCGCGAGGGCAAGGGCGGTCACGGCCGCCAGAAGGAGCGGGAGCAGGTTCCCGGTCCCGATGTTCTTCATCGCCTGGGCGACCGTGCCTTCTCCCGGCAGCGAGCCCAGCGCGAAATAGCGCCCGAAGCTTCCGTTGAGGCCGAGCCGGCCCGTTCCCTGGATCAGGAGCTCGTAGACCCCGCCGTTTCCCAGAAAGGAGACGAAGAATCCCAAGATCCAGAGAGCCTTGTTCTTTCGCACCGCGTCCCATGCGTCTGCCAGCAGGTGACGATAGAGCGTGCCGGACGGTTTGATCATAGTTCCTCCTAGTGAGTCGAACATAGTGCTTCCAGTATAGCGGAAATCGGATGGTCCGGAAACGCCGGCGGTACGCCGCGGCTTGACGGCCTTCCCGTTCGGTGCTGAAGTGCGGAGTCCGACATCCGTCGGACGGAAGGAGTCGCACGTGCCAGGACTCGCGAAACACGAGACATTCAGCATCTTCGCCCCAGGACCGGTTCCCGATCGGTTCCGCGCCGACCTGGCGGAGGCGCATGAGGACGGCAGGAGACATCCGTTCAGCGCGATTCTCGGCCACGGCGGCGTGAAGCGCGGCGTCGAACGCCGAGTCGTCAAAAACTTCATCCGCCGCGCGGGTTCCTGCGACGGCGCCCGCAACGCCTATTGGGCGGTCTTCTATCATGCCGTCGCCGATCGCCATAAGCACCATCGTTTGGCGTGGGTCTGGGAATGCCTCTCCCAGCAGCAACTGGCGAAAGCCATGGCGCGATTGTCCCAGGACGACATCCATGCCATTTGGCAGACGCGGGTGTCCGGCGATACCGCTTCCGTCCGTTGGTATCGGGCCTGCGCCGGTGCCTTGGCCGTCGCGCGCGCGGCGTACGCGTTCATTCCGCATGGAGGACGATTGTATCTCCCGCATCCGGCCGAGGATGTCAGGGGGAAGATCGACCTCATCTACTGCCTGCCTGGCCCGCACGAAGGCGGGTTCTGCATCCAAGTCAAGAGCAGGATGGGTATGGAGGGGGCGGAAGCGGTTCTCGTCGGGCGGGAGCTTGCCGTATCGGACGAGTCCGGATACTTCCAGAAGATGCTGGAAGGCGTACGGAGCTTTTCCTGCCATCATCCCGGTCATTGGAGGCCGATCCTGCTCACGATCGGTCATCAGCCGGAGCCGTGCTTGCCGTATCAGGCAAGGGGGCTGCCGGCCGTCGAACGATGCGTTTCACGCATGCTCGGTCTTTAATCGAAGACCGGCCCCCTCTGCGGGAGCCGGTCCTTTTTCTCCTCTACGCGGCCATGAGCGCCGCGAACGCTTCCTTTTCGATCGTCTCCTGCTTGAGCAGGACCTCGACGACCTTGTCCATCTTGGAGCGCCGCTCGCGGACGACTTTCTCCGCTTGCGCCTTGCCGTTCTGGATGAGGAGGGCGACTTCCTCGTCGATCTGCTGGGCGATCTTCTCGCTGTAGTCGCGCTGGGAGTGGATTTCCTTGCCGAGGAAGATCATCTCCTCGTGCTCGCCGTAGGTGCGGGGCGGCAGCGCGTCCGACATGCCGAAGCGGGTGACCATGTCCTTGGCGAGCGACGTGGCCTTGCGCAGGTCGCTCGAAGCGCCGGTCGTCAGCTCGTTGAAGATCTCGCGCTCCGCGACGTAGCCGCCGAGCATGACCGCGATGTCATCGATGAATTCGCTCTTGGTGTGCATGCGCTTGTCCTCGGTCGGGAGCTTGATCGTGTACCCCGCGGCGAACCCGCGCGAGATGATCGAGATCTTATGGACCGGATCGGCATGCTTGGAGAAGTGCGCGACGAGCGCGTGGCCGGCCTCGTGATAGGCAGTGACCCTCTTCTCCTGATCGTTCATGATGTAGCTCTTGCGTTCCGGACCGAGCATGACCTTTTCGATGGACTCGAGGATCATCTCTTCCGTCACCTCGGTCTTGTCCTGGCGGGCGGCCAGGATGGCGGCCTCGTTCATCAGGTTGGCCAGGTCAGCGCCGGAGAAGCCCGGGGTGCGTTCAGCCAGCTTGCGCAGGTTCACGTCGGCGGAGAGCGGCTTCTTCTTGGCGTGGATCTTGAGGATCTCCTCGCGGTCGTTCAGGTCCGGCGGGTCGATGATCACGCGGCGGTCGAAGCGGCCGGGGCGCAGGAGCGCCGGGTCGAGCACGTCCGGCCGGTTGGTCGCGGCGAGCACGATCACGCCGGCGTTCGGTTCGAAGCCGTCCATCTCGGTCAGGATCTGGTTGAGGGTCTGTTCCCGTTCGTCGTGGGACCCGCCGAGCCCGGCGCCGCGCTGGCGGCCGACCGCGTCGATCTCATCGATGAAGATGATGCAGGGAGCGGTCTTCTTGGCCTTGGCGAAGAGGTCGCGCACGCGGGAAGCGCCGACGCCCACGAACATCTCCACGAACTCCGAGCCGGAGATGTGCAGGAAGGGGACGTTGGCCTCTCCGGCCACGGCGCGGGCGAGCAGCGTCTTGCCGGTGCCGGGGGAGCCCATGAGCAGGACGCCCTTGGGGATCTTGGCGCCGACGGCGGTGAACTTCTTCGGGCTGCGCAGGAAGTCGACGACTTCTTCAAGTTCCACCTTCGCTTCCTTCACACCGGCCACGTCCTTGAAGGTCACGCGGTGCTTGGCGTCCTTTGGGACTTCGCGGGCGCTGGACTGGCCGAACATCATGGCGCGCATGTTCTGACCCTGCACCTGGCGCATCATCAGGTAGATGAAGCCGGCGATGAGCAGGAAGGGGAGGATGACCGGCACGAGCGTCGCCAGCCAGTAGCCGGCCCCGCCCGGCTGCTTGACCGAGAGCTGCACGGCCTGGAGCTGTTCGGGCGTGACGCCGTAGTCGCGCAGGGACGAGACGAACGATCCGCCCGACTCCTTCGAAGCCTTCTCCTTGGAACCGTCCGCGAGGACGACGTCCAGCTCGCTGCCGGAGATGCCGATGGATTTCACCTGGCCCTTGCTGACCTGCGTGGCCAGGGTCGAAAGGTCGATGTCCTTCGGTTTGGCGCCTCCGAGGGAAGCGGTGGCGAAGATCACTCCGACGCCGACGAGCACCAGGAAGAAGAGGATGATGTTCCGGACGACGTATTTAGGCATTGGGTTTGGTCTCGGCACCCTCGGAAACGGCGTCCTCCATGGCCTTCAACGAGAGGCCCAGGCGGTGCTGTTCCGGCTCGATCGAGACGATCTTGAATTTCATGGTGTCGCCGACCTTGCCGATGTCAGCCACGTTCTTGACGGGCTTCTTCGACAGTTCGGAGATGTGGGCCAGGCCGTGGATGTCCTTGTCGAGCTCGACGAAGAATCCGAACGGATTGACCTTGAGGACCTTGCCCTCGACCAGCTCGCCGATCTTGTACTTCGCGGAGACGTTCTTCCATGGGTCCTGGATGAGCTTCTTCATGGACAGGAAGAGCTTGGAGCCCTCGATGCCGATGATCTCGGCCTTGACGGCGTCGCCGACCTTCACGAGGTCGCGCGGGTGGTCGATGCGCTGCCAGGCGATCTCGCTGATGTGGACCAAGCCTTCGAGGTTGTCGAACTTCACGAAGACGCCGAAGTCGGCGATGGCCGTGATGACGCCTTCGACGGCGTCGCCCACCTTATACTTGTCGAGCACGCCCTTCTGCGCCTCTTCCCAGACGGCCTTTTCGGAGACGATCAGCTTCTCTTCGCGCTCGTTGACGTCGATGACCTTGACGTTCATCGATGTGCCGACGAAGCTCTTGAGCTTCTCGAGGATCTTGATCTTGTCGCCGCCCGAGACGCGCGGGTAGTTGTCGGGAGAGAGCTGCGAGACGGGCAGGAAGCCGTTGACGTGGTTCACGCGCGCGAGCAGACCGCCCTTGTTGGCTTCGATGATCTTGGCGGGGATGAGCTCGCCGGTCTCCATGAGCTTGCGGAGGGTCTCCCACGCCTTCTGCTGTCCGGCGTAGCGGAACGAGAGCTCGACTTCGCCGAGTTCGTTTTCCATGTCGATGACGGTCGCGGCGACTTCGTCTCCGACCTTGAGGTCGGCGTATTCTCCGGCTTCGGCGAACAACTCGCGTCCGCGGACGACGCCGGTCTTGTAGCCTTCGATGTCGACGCGGATCTCGTTCTTGGCGACCGAGATGATCTTGCCTTTGACGACGTCGGCGACTTTCGGGATCTTGAGCCAGTCCTTGTCGGCCAACAGGGCTTTCAGGTCCATGCCGGCGTTTTTGGTATCAGACATATGTTTTTTCGAACCTTAAATAATTAAATTCGGGCTAAGTTAAGTGTTAATTTGAGGCCGCCCGATGGCCCCTTTTAGGCACGGCGAGTATAGGCGAAAGCCTCGTAAAAGGCAAGGCCCCGGAGTGGACACCAGGCGCGTTTCCATGGTACCGATACCGTATCGGAAGAAGGAGGTACCGTGTCCACGCTCATTCAAGTGACGGCGAAGCTGCTGGCCAACAAGGATATTCCGGTCCGTGAGACGGAGTTGGGCGTCGGCGCGGCTTTTGCGATGTTCATGCGGGAGGTCCGGGAGGTAGGGCTGCGGGTCATCAAGGTACTGCCGCACCGGCTCATGACGAACCAGCCCTTGCGGATGCCGGAACGCGCGCGCTTCTTCCTGCAGTACGAAGGGCCGTCGGAGGCGCTCCGCCCTTTGCGTGAGGCGCTCTGGTACTATGCGCTCCACCCGCACCGCAAGAGCCTGCTCGATGCGCATGATCGCGCACGGCTCGAGGAGATCTGCCTTCAGTATCGCCCGCATCTGCGGCGCCATGCCGATGCCTATCATCGCCATGCGCCGGATGGCGATGTGGATGCGCATTGGCGGCTGGCCGTACTCTTCGCCGCTCGCGTAAGCGAGGGGAAGGACATCGCCAAGGCGATGCGCCTGCCGGAGGACAGGTTCGAGGATCTGCTCAGTCTCTGGGTCGACGACCCGAATCCCGGCCTCTCGTTCGGAGAGATGTTGTCCAGCGCGTACGCCCCGGCCCGTTGAGGCCGGTTTTTTCTTGTCGAAACCGGGAATCGGCACTGCAGTTTTCTTGCGTAGCCGCCGCTCTTGCCGTATAAATATGTCATCCAATTCTTCATCATCCTCAAATGAAAAAGCTCCTGTTCGCGACGTCCGCCCTGCTCCTCCTGATCGGTGCCGGCTGCAAGGATCTTCCGGAAGGCGAGATTTCCTCTCCCGGCCTTCAGGTCCAGGCCGATCAGCCGGGCGTCGACGTCCGTGTCGAAGGTAGCGGTTCGAAGGGCGACAGCGCGACCGCGACGCCCGACGGCACCAAGGATGACGCCGAGCGCGTCCGTTCCGATCGGGATGGCGCGATGAAGGAACCCGGTGAAGACGCCAAAGAAGGCGATGGGGACGAAGACGACGAGGATGGAGCCTCGTCCATGAAACCCCCGGTCGTGACGCCTCCGCCCGTTTCGGGCTCCTCCTACACGATGGCGCAGGTGAAAGCGCATGCTTCCGCCTCCAGCTGCTGGTCGGCCGTAGGCGGTTCGGTCTACGACCTGAGCGCCTGGATCAAGCGGCACCCCGGAGGTTCGCAGGCGATCCTTTCGCTCTGCGGCATCGACGGCACCGCCGCGTTCAACGCCCAGCACGGCGGCCAGTCCCGGCCCGCCTCCGAACTCGCGGCGTTCAAGATCGGCACGCTCGTCAAGTGATCAAAAGCCCGCTCCGGCGGGGCTTTTGATTCTCGGCGGCCCCCTTGCCCGTCCAGGCTCCGGATGCTAAGCTGGGCCCGTAAAACAGCCTTCACACCGCCTACATGACGATCCAGTTTTTCGGCGCTTCCTGTTTCAAGATCAGCACCAAGATCGGCAACGAGGAGGTCTCGATCATCACGGACCCGTATTCCGAGAAGGTCGGAAAGCTGCCGCGCGGTTTCGCTTCCGATATCCTGACGATCAGCCGCAAATCGCACGAACATCACGATAACGCGGAAGCCGTCTCCGGCGCCTTCCTGATCGATTGCCCCGGAGAGTACGAAGTGAAAGGCATCCCGATCTACGGCATCCCGGCCGTCCACGAGAAGCGGGAGAGCAAGGAGTACCATAAGAACACGATGTTCCATTTCCTTGTCGACGATGTCCGCATCGTCCACCTTGGAGGCCTGCGCGAACCGCTCACGGACGAACAGCTCGCGGCGCTCGGGGAAGTCGACGTGCTGATGGTGCCGGTCGGCGGGGGAGACGTCCTCGGCGCGGAAGCCGCGGCCGACATCGTCGCCCGGATGGAACCCCGCGTGGTCATCCCGATGCACTACAAGATGAAGGACCTGACGCTCGCGGCGGAGGATCTCGCGCCGTTCGTGAAGGAAGTCGGATCCAAGACGATCGAAGCCGACAAATGGAAGGTCACGAAGAAGGACCTGCCTCAAGGCGAGACGTTCATCGTGCTGCTTTCCAAAGCCTGAACCATGCCTCACGAGCCGTACGCCGCCCGCCGCATCGGACATAGCGCCGTCCCGCACGCGCGCCTGCCTCGGTCCGCCTCGTCGCGCGGGAAGTTCCTGCTCCCCGCGCTCGTCGTCGGGTCCATGGTCCCGATCCTCGGGTTGTACTTCGTCAGCCTCCGCCTCCGGGATTCCTTCAACCGGCCGCCGGACTTCCCGCGCTGGACGGCGCTCTCAGGCGTCGTCGAACGGACCAAGCCGATCGGCGAGCAGGCCGGGCGCCTCAAGGACGCCTTCGTCGCGCTGGCCGAAGCCAGGCGCACGCAGGCGGAGGCAGCCGAGCTCCTCAAGCGCAAGATCGATGCCGGCAAGAATCCCGCCACCGCCACTCCTGAAACGCCCTGAACCCCTATGAAGAATCATCCTGACCAGAGCTCGCTCGATATCGTGAACGGCGTCGGCCGGGTCGACCCGCGCTCGATCGTCGAAGAGGTCTCGGAGTCCTACCTGGACTACGCGATGTCCGTCATCGTCAGCCGCGCCCTTCCGGACGTGCGCGACGGATTGAAGCCCGTCCATCGCCGCATCCTCTACGCCATGTGGAACATCGGCCTCAAGCCCGGCGCGAAGTTCCGCAAGTCGGCCAACGTGGTCGGTGAAGTCATGGCCAAGTACCATCCGCACGGCGACGCCGCCATCTACGATTCGATGGTCCGCATGGCCCAGGATTTCGCCATGCGCTACATGCTGGTCCACGGCCAGGGCAACTTCGGTTCGATGGACGGCGACTCGGCCGCCGCCATGCGTTATACCGAGGCGAAGCTCCGGAGCATTTCGGAGCTGATGCTGGGGGACATCGAGCGCGACACCGTCGACTTCGTCCCGAACTACGACGGCGCCCACAAGGAGCCGACGGTCCTTCCGGCCGCGCTCCCGAACCTGCTCCTGAACGGCACGCTCGGCATCGCCGTCGGCATGGCCACCAACATCCCGCCGCACAACCTGGGGGAGGTCTGCGACGCGATCATTCACCTCATCGGCAACAAGGACTGTTCCGTCGAGGACCTTTGCCAGTTCGTGAAGGGTCCCGATTTCCCGACCGGCGGCATCGTCTATGACGTCAAGGAGATCCGCAAGGCCTATGCCACCGGCAAGGGCGGCATCGTCATGCGCGCCAGGACCGACATCGTCGAGACCAAGAACGGCTTCCACATCGTCGTCACGGAGGTCCCGTACGCGGTGAACAAGGCCCAGCTGCTCGAGAAGATCGCCGACATGGTCCGAGAGAAGAAGATCGAAGGCATCAAGGACCTTCGCGACGAATCCAACAAGGAAGGCGTCCGCGTGGTGATCGAGCTCAAGCGCGACGCGTATCCCAAGAAGGTGCTCAACAAGCTCTTCAGCTCCACCCAGCTGCAGGAGACCTTCCACGTGAACATGCTGGCGCTCGACGGCGGCATCCAGCCTCGCATCATGAACCTGAAGGCGATGCTCGAGGCCTACGTCAAGCATCGCCAGGAGGTCGTCCGCCGCCGCACCGAATACGACCTGCTGCGCGCCAAGGAACGCGCCCACATCCTGAAAGGCCTGCAGATCGCGCTCGACAATCTCGATGCCGTCATCAAGACCATCAAGGCGTCCAAGGACAAGGACGAGGCCAAGCGCAACCTCGTCAAGAAGTTCCGGATGGACGAGATCCAGGCGCAGGCGGTGCTCGACATGCGCCTGCAGCAGCTCGCCAACCTCGAAGCCAAGAAGATCACCGACGAGCTCAAGGAGAAGCTGGCGCTCATCAAGGCGCTCGAGGAGATCCTCGAATCGCCCAAGCGCATCCTCGGCATCATCAAGGATGAGGTTTCAGGCCTGAAGGAGAAGTTCGGCGACGAGCGCAAGACGCAGATCGTGGCCCACGGCGTGAAGGAATTCTCCGCCGAGGATTTCGTGGCCAACGAGGCGGCGATCGTGATGCTCACGGCCGACGGCTACATCAAGCGCGTCCATCCCGACACCTTCAAGGCGCAGTCGCGGGGCGGCAAAGGCGTGATGGGTCTCGCCACCAAGGAAGAGGACATCGTGAGCCAGATGTTCACCACCAACACCCACGCCGACCTGCTCTTCTTCACGACCCGAGGACGCGTCTTCCAGCTCAAAGCGTACGACGTCCCGGTCGCTTCGCGCACCTCCAAGGGCCAGGCCATCGTCAACTTCCTGCAGCTCGCGCCCAACGAGAAGGTCTCATCGGTCATGGCCGTGGCCGAGCTGGCCGATTCCAAATACCTGGTGATGGTCACTCGCAAGGGCGTCATCAAGAAGACCGAACTCGCGGAGTTCAAGGACGTCCGCCGCTCCGGCCTCATCGCCATCAAGATCAAGCCGGAAGACAACCTCGAATGGGTCAAGCCGTCCGGCGGCGCCGACGACATCATGCTCGTGACCGCCCAGGGACAATCCATCCGCTTCAGCGAAAAGGACGTCCGCCCGATGGGACGCACGGCTTCCGGGGTGACCGGCATGCGCCTCAAGGGCAACGACGACTCGGTCGTCGGCATGGACGCGGTCGACGGCAAGGCCGCCGATAAGGGCGCCTTCGATCTGATGGTCGTGATGGAACACGGGTACGGCAAGCGCACCAACCTCAACGAATACAAGACGCAGGGCCGCGCGGGCTCCGGCATCAAGACGGCCGAAGTCACCTCCAAGACCGGTCCGATCGTCCAGGCGCTCCTCATCAACTCCAAGGACGACCGCGACCTCATCGTGATCTCCGAGCAGGGCCAGACCATCCGGTTCAGCTCCAAGACCATCCCGAGCCTCAGCCGCGCCACCCAAGGCGTCCGCATCATGCGCTTCAAGGCGGAGAAGGATTCGGTCTCGTCCGTCACGCTCATCTGACATGCGCGCCTTCCTTTCCTGGGTCGGCGGGTGGGCGCGCGACGCGGCCGCCGCCATCGCCCGACCGGCGTCGCTTCCGGCGTTCGGTGAGCGTTCCGTGGGAGCCGCTTTCGCGCACCTCGCGGTCCTGGCGCTGGTCTCCTGGCTCCTGCCGTTTTCGGCCGCGTTCTTCGTCTCGGCCCATGGCAGTATCGTCGCGGTCGATGAAGGGATCCGTGCCCGCGTCCCGGCCGGCGCCGTCTTCGAGCTCAAGGACGGCAAATTTTCCACCACCCTCAAAGATCCGCTGATCGTCAGGGAACGCGGATTCACGCTGATCGTGGAGGCGGCGTCCGGCACCGCCGACCTCTCGGCGACGGAAACGGGCATCGTCATCGCGCGGGATGGCGTCTATCAGCAGGACGGACTGCGGAGGGAATCCGTCAGTTTCGCCACGGCTCCGCCGTTCCGCGCCAGCAAGGAAGAATTGCAGGCGGCTTTCGCGCGCTGGGCTCCGCTCGCGCTCTTCGTCGGCGCATCGTTCGCTCTCGGTATCTTCTTTGCGGTCCTGCTGGCCGATTTCCTCCTGGCGGCCGCCTTCCACGCCTTCGCCCTCTGGTTGGCCCTCAAGCTCTGGAAACGCCCGCACTCCTGGAAGCGCACGTTCGTCGTCATGGCGTATGCCGCGACCGGCCCGCTGGTCCTGCAGGCCCTCCTGGTATTCGCCGGGACGGGCTTGGGCCAGTTTTCCTCGCTGTACTATTGGGGATTGACGGTCTGGGTCTTGTACGCAGCCGTCCGGACCCCGTCGAGCGGCCCGAAACCGACGACCCCCTCCGACGCCTCTTGAACGCAAAGGGCCTTCCCGGTCACAGGGGAGGCTCTTTACGTTCCGGCGCTCCCTTGATAAGAAAGCGGCGCCCGCATCTCGGGCAGAGGAGGTCTCTCATGGAATCGCTCGCCTCTCACGATCTGCGCGTCTTGGCGGCGGATGCCCTTCGGCACGCCGCCCTCCGCGGCAACGCGCGGCCGCCGCGCATTCGCGAATACCTGAGAAAGCCGTTCCAGCCCGTCCAGGGCTGCTCAAAAGACTTCGGCATCGCCTGCAACGGCCATTACCGGTCCCTGGAGACCGCGATCCTGATGTTCGTCTTCGTCATCAGCGCTTCACTCGTCGCGCTTCTTCCGTTCGTGTACCGGGCGTCGATCGGGCCCGGCGTGTTCCTGGCCGCGTTGTCGCTTTTAGCGGCGCTGTTCGTGGCGTGGTTCGGCGTTTTCGACCCCTACTTGCGGGCGAAAGCCGGTTGGAAGGCCCATGGGTTTGCGCTGCAGAAGCGCGAGCCCGAAAGGGCGGCGATCGATGCGTTCCTGGGCAGGCTGCAGGCGGAAATCACGCGTTGGAAGTCCGCGTACGACCACACGCATGATGACGGCCGCAAGGCATGGGAACGTCTGCGCCTCGCCTGGTCCCAAGCGGGCTCCTTGCTCACCGGACGGGCTCCCGGCAATCGCAAGGTCCGGAAGGTCGCGCGGGCGGCGTTTCTCGGTATGGCCGAGGATCTCGCGCTGATCGATGGCCGCGCGAAGACCTTGGCCGCCCAGCGGCAGAAGCTCTTTTCCGTCGCGCATCGCCTGGTGGCGCGGATGCTCGATCATGATGCCTGGCCCGATGCCGCAGGCCGTGAGACGTCGCTCGATGACGCGCACGATGCCGGGAGTGCCGTCTTGGAGGCCTTCGACGATCCGGCGGGCTGGTTCGACGGTCGCTCCGTCGACGCTCTTGCGGAACGGCGTCCGGCACAGCTCGCGCCGCGCGACCTGTTCGCGGCCGTGCGGCACGATGTGCGCATGAACGCGCTCTCGTCGTTCCGGCAGCCCGAGCGGGGCCTGAAACTCGTGATCGGAACGATGCTTGGTGCCCTCGTGCTCGGCGATCGGCTCATCCGCGGCTTCACTCAGTGAACCGCGGTTTTTTCATGTCGCGACGCGAAATAAAAACGCCCGATCATTTGACCAGGCGGGCGGCAGGGATGCCGCAGAGGCCGCGTTTGCGCTCGTCGCGCAGGATCGCGGCATATTGATGGCCGGCGATGCCGAGGGGGAGCAGAGAGAGGAAGGAAAGCGTCACGGCGGAACAGTACCCGGTCGCGACCAGCGCGCCGACGGCCGTCGCGAGACCGGCGAGGAAGAGCGACACGCCGGCACACCGCTCGCAGATGCCCCCGCTGCGCGAAAGGCGTTCGATGAGCGGTATCGATTCCAACCGCTCGCAGACGAAACCGAGATAGGCCGCGATGATCGTCATGATCACCATCAACGCGAACAGGCGGAAGCCGCTGGAATATGGCCAGAAAAACTTGCTGATCGCGAATACGGCGGCCATGGTGCCGTAAACGGTGAGAAGGGGCACGAACGCTCTTCTTTTCTTGGCGATCATCAAAGACCTCCGGGCTGGATAGGTTCATTTGAGCTCAAACATGAGTCGTCCGTCAAGCCGCCCTTGCCAATTCCGCCAGCTTCCGCTATACTGGGCCCAAGATTCAACGTATACTGACTATGGGTCTCCCAGGACATCGCCGGACATCTTCGCACAAACGTCGCCGGGCCGCGCACTTCGCCCTCGACAAGAAACAGCTCGCCAGCTGCCCCAAGTGCAAGAAACCGGTCCAGCCTCACCGCGCCTGCGCCTTCTGCGGCACCTACAACGGCCGCCAGGTGACCAAGGCCAAAGCGTCGAAATAACGGCTTTCTTGGAGGAGAAAGCACGCAGAACGTCCTTTTATGTCGAACCGCCACCTCGCCCGAACCGTCGCCATGCAGTCCCTTTACGAAAGGGATTTCAACGGCAATCAGGTCGATGACATGAACGAGCTCGTCGAGCGCAACTTGCATGAGTTCGCGCCCGGCCTTGAAGACAAGGGCTTCGCCCAAGAGCTCGTGGACGGCGTTTTGAAGCATCAGAAGGACATCGACGCGACCATCACCAAGTACGCCCCTGCGTGGCCGTTGCCGCAGATCACGATCGTCGATCGGAACATCCTCCGTATCGGCGTTTTTGAGCTCAAGCACTCGGACTCGGTGCCGTCCAAGGTGGCGATCAACGAGGCGATCGAGCTGGCCAAGACGTATGGAGGCGAATCTTCCGGAAAGTTCGTGAACGGCGTCCTTGGAGCGATCTTCAAGGACATGATCGCCGCCGGGAACCTCAAGGAGGTCGACAAGCAGGAGCCGAAGAAGAAGGATCCGGAGACGGGGATCGAGGAAGCGAAAGAGACTAAGACCTCATAACGGGAAGCGTTTCTGCCGCGGGACGGCCCTGTCGGGAACGACGGGGCGTGCCGCGACGGAAAGGCGAGACACGCATCATGAAGGACTTCTCGAAGTTCGAAGCGGAAATCGGCGTCCATTTCAAGGACCCGGACCTGTTGACGCAGGCATTCGTGCACCGTTCCTACCTGAACGAGCATCCGGATTTCCGGCTCGGGCATAACGAACGGCTGGAGTTCCTGGGCGACGCGGTCATCGAACTGGTCGTGACGGAGCATCTGTACAAGCACTTCCCGAACCCGGAAGGGGAACTGACCAACTGGCGCGCCTCCCTGGTCAACGCCAACACGCTCGCCGCGATCGCGCAGGACGACCTCGGCATGGAGGAGTACCTGTACCTTTCGCGCGGAGAGGCGAAGGACGCCGGTTCCAAGGCGCGCCAGTACATCCTGGCGAACGCCATCGAGGCGCTGATCGGGGCGATCTATCTCGACCAAGGCTGGGAGGCGGTCAGCGGATTCATCCAGCGCTTCGTCATCTCCAAGCTCGACCATATCCTGGAGCACAAGCTCTATGTCGATCCCAAGAGCCGTTTCCAGGAGGCGGCGCAGGAGACGGCTGGCGTGACGCCATCCTACCGCGTGATGTCGGAGACCGGGCCCGATCATGCCAAGGAGTTCCTAGTCGGCGTCTACCTGGGCGGCGAGATGGTCGCTACAGGCAAGGGCACGTCCAAGCAGGACGCGCAGATCGAGGCCGCCCGGAAGGCGCTGGAGGTCAAAGGCTGGTGAACCTACACTGACGCATATGCTCAATGCCAATACGTTGTTCGGCGCCGCGGTCGAAAGAGGCGCGTCCGACCTGCATCTGGTCGTCGGCCACCGCCCGATCCTGCGCGTGACCGGCGAGCTTTATGATCTGGAGAAAGAGGACATCCTGACGGACGCCGCCCTGGAAAAGCTCATCGGGCAGGTCGTGACCCCGGAACAGTTCGAGCGTTTCCGCATCGAGAAGGAGCTGGATTTGGCCTACGGCATCGACGGCGCGCGTTTCCGCGTCAACCTCCTTTGGGAAAAGGGCCACATCAGTTTGGCCGCCCGGACCATCCCTCAGGAGATCCCCACCATGGAGCAGCTGGGGCTGCCGAGCGTCATGCAGGGCTTCACCGAGCTTCCGCACGGCCTGATCCTCGTGACCGGGCCGACCGGCGCCGGCAAGTCGACGTCGCTCGCTTCGATGATCGACTACATCAACGGCAGCCGCCGCGTGAACATCATCACGCTGGAGGACCCGATCGAGTTCCTGTTCCAGCCGAAGCAGAGCGTCATCCGCCAGCGCCAGCTCGAATCCGACATGGTCAGCTTCGCCGAAGGCCTGAAGCACGTCCTGCGCCAGGACCCGGACGTCGTCATGGTCGGCGAGATGCGCGACCTCGACACCATCGCCACGACCCTGACCTTGGCCGAGACCGGGCACCTCGTCTTCGCCACGCTGCATACCTATTCGGCGCCGCAGACGATCTCTCGCATCATCGACGTTTTCCCGCCGTATCAGCAGACGCAGATCCGCCTGCAGCTGGCCATGACGCTGCGCGGCGTCGTCTCGCAGCAGTTGCTCCCGCGCGTCGGCGGAGGACTCATCGCCACCCGCGAGGTCCTGGTCAACACGGCGGCCTGCGCCAACGAGATCCGGGAAAACAAGGTGGAACAGATCAAGAACGTCATCCAGACGGGCGCAGCTCAGGGAATGTTCTCCTACGCGCAAGACCTCAAGCGCCTGGTGAAAGAGGGGCTCATCACGCAGGAGACCGCCGACAGCTACCTCTTGGCCTCCAGCGATTATCAGAAATGAGGCAGGGGAGGCTTCCTTGAAGAACGCTTGGATACGCTGTATATTCCGTGAGCGCGGGCGTAGCTCAACGGATAGAGCACCGGTCTTCGGAACCGGCAATGGGGGTTCGATTCCCTCCGCCCGCACCACAAGAATCCGCTTCATTAAGCGGATTTTTGCGTATATTGACAAAAGTGCAGTTTTAGGTTAGCATCGCGTCTCAGGACCTGGCGTCATTCGTAATCCTTTTGGAAACGCTCAACACTATGCATGTGAAAAGAATCTCCATCCTTCTGGCTTCGGCCAGCCTCCTCTTCGGGAGCATCGCACCAGCCCTCGCCGCTCCCGGCGACCTCGATTCCGCTTTTAATGCCAACGTCCCTCATCAGGCCATCGTCAAGGTGGACGCGGTGAGCGGCAATCTCACGTCCGGCAGCGAATTTTCACTCGGTCAGAACGGTCTCGCCGAACTCTCCGTGGCGCAGCCTGACGGCAAGATCCTGGTCGGCGGTTTTTTCAGCCAAGCTGGCGGCCGCAATCGCCATCACATCGCGAGGTTCAATGCCGACGGCACGATCGATGCCGGATTTTTGGAAGGCACTGGTTCGGGTCCGGATTCCAGCGTGTTCGCCCTGGCCGTCCAGCCCGACGGCAAGATCCTGGTCGGCGGCGCTTTCAATAGCTTCAACGGGGATACGCACCCCCACCTCGTACGCTTGTCCGGGAACGACGGCGCCCTCGACGCGTCATTCATGAAGGATGCGAACACGCAGGCGCAGCTCGAAGGGCCTGATAATTCCGTGCGCATGGTCGCGATGCAGGGCGACAAGATCATCATCGTCGGCGATTTTAATTTCGTGAACGGTACGCTCACTCCCCGTATCGCCCGCTTGAACGAGGATGGGTCGGTCGATCCGACGTTCATGGTCGATTCCGCTTCCACTTCCGGAGCCCTGCTCTCCGGACCTGATGGGAGGATCGAGTCCATCGCCGTCCAGCCCGACGGCAAGATCCTGATCGGAGGCTTTTTCGGCAAGGTGAACAACGTCGTTCGCAAGAGGTTGGCCCGGTTGAACGCGGACGGAACGCTCGATGAAGGGTTCCTGCCCAACACGACGGATGGCACGAACGCGGCAGTCGAGGCGATCGCCGTCCAGCCCGACGGCAAGATCCTGATCGGAGGCTTCTTCACTTCCGTGAATGGCACCACCCGCAACCGTTTGGCCCGCATTGATGGCGACACCGGCGCCCTGGATACGGGCTTCCTTGGCGGCGGCTTGACGGGTCCGGATAACGTTCTCTCGACCATCACCGTCCAGCCCGACGGCAAGATCCTGGTCGGCGGAGATTTCCTGTTCATGAACAGCATCTCCCGTGGGAAGATCGCTCGCCTGAACGATGACGGCACGATCGATGATGCCTTCATGACCTCGCCCCGCGCCGGAGCGAACGGTACCGTGAAGAGCATTCTTCTCATAGGGTCGGACATCGTCATTTCCGGACATTTTTCAACTTTCGATGGTACGGGGCCGAACGACAATCAGGTGCTCAGGATTGCCCCCGTCGCGAACGGAAAGATCCTGATTGCCGGCAGCTTTACCGCCTTCAGCGGCGTCGAACGTCGCCATATCGCAAGGCTCGACGGTACGGATGGGTCCTTGGATACCTCATTCCTGGCCTCGCCGCTTCTCGGCACGAACGGCATCATCGATTCTCTCACCGTCCAGCCCGACGGCAAGATCCTGGTCGGCGGCGGCTTCTCTCTCGTCAACGGACGCGTGCAACAGGGATTGGCCCGCTTGAACGACGACGGTTCGACCGACCTTTCTTTCAAGGGGTCGATCGGCGGCAGCACTATCCAGTCCATCGTCGTCCAGCCAGACGGCAAGATCCTGATCGGAGGCCTCTTCACTTCTGCGGACGGAACGGCGCGCGGCAACATCGCGCGTCTGAACCAGGACGGCACTTTGGATGACACATTCCTCAAGGCTCCGCTCGCTGGAACCGACTCGTACGTGTCCGCCATCGCCCTTCAGACCGACGGCAAGGTTCTGGTCAGCGGGAGGTTCAACAACGTGAACGGTACGGGGCGGAACTACCTGGTGCGATTGAACGATGACGGGACCTTGGACGACACTTTCCTGAAGGCCATGGACGGCCCTGATAAGCAGGTCGAGTCGCTGGCTCTCCAGCGCGACGGCAAGATCCTGATCGGAGGTCCTTTCGGCAAGGTGAACGGTTCCTCCGTCGACGGGGGAGTCGCGCGCTTGTCGAGCGACGGTACGATCGATGCCACCTTCCCCTCGGATGCGTTCGCTGGCCAGCTCGGAGGCGCGAAATCTTTCGCATTGCAGAGCAACGGCAAGATCCTCATGGCTGGACGCTTCCAGTACGCCAACGGTGCGTTCCGAAGCGGCGTTACCCGCATGACCTCCACTGGTGCCTTGGACACGTCATTCATGGATGATCCACACACGGGCGCATCGCTTGGCGCCTACGCCGTGGCGCTTCAGGAGAACGGCGACATCCTGCTCGGTGGATCGTTCCAGACGTTCGATGGCGAAGGACACAACAGCATCGTCCGCATCGCCGGCGAGCCGCCGGTACCGGTTCCGGCCCTGCGCGTGACCCCCTTGAAGCTGAACCTCACTGAGGGAGGGACTGCAGCACCCGTGGCCGTGAGCCTTAGCAGCCAACCGTCCGGCGATGTCGTGGTGATTTATGGAATCGGCACGGGTTATGACTACACGAACGTGGACTACCCCGCGTCCAACTTAGTCTTCACCCCCTCGGATTGGAATACGCCGAAGATTTTCACGATCACCCCTGTCGATAACGCCATCATCGATGGTACGCGTCAGGTGAGCGTACTCCTCTCGGTCGATCCTGCTTCTTCCTCTAGCGACTACGTGGGCATTCCCGTCCAGACCGTGAATGTCACGGTCGCCGATAATGATGTGGCCGGCATCGCGGTCTCCAAGTCCGCCGTGACCGTTTCCGAGTCCGGCTCCAGCGACACCTTCACGGTCAGGCTCAACTCCGCGCCCACCGCCGACGTCCAGTTTGAC
>ERZ650311.147-NODE-147-length-45345-cov-45.998234_pt1 | contig 45345 bp, 52 predicted proteins | sample MGYA00376247_ERZ650311 | MGnify/ENA primary metagenome ERZ650311 (study PRJEB26733, sample SAMN07839324) | wastewater metagenome | biome: small river; feature: stream; material: water | place: USA: North Carolina | collected 2016-07-28 ... | reverse complement strand
GATCTACACAGGCGAAGACACTCTTTCCCTACACGACGCTCTTCCGATCTCAACTAAGACGCATGGCCGGAAAACTTTCTTTCTCTTATCAATCAAGACTTTAGGGTTCAATAAAGTCATTGTGTAGTAAAGACACAATGAACTTCAATACCTGCATGTCCTTCCCGCTCCACGTTTCCCGGCATATTTTGCCCCTCGAAATGTAAAAAGGATAATATCCATGTTGCAACACGATTACTATGTGGCGTATTTCAAGTGGCAGGCGGAGAACCATCCTGACTTGTTGCATGACGATGCCGTTGGTAATCGTGTTTTTCAGGTTGTGGGCATGGACGAAGCCATGGGCGACTTCCGAACCGGCGCAAAGGAGAAGGCCACCATCATGCGCCTGCTGAACTATACGTATGTGATCAGCGACCGCGGTGGCTCGGAGGTGCGAAAGTACCTGCAGGGTGGTTTCATAATCGCCAGCTACCACAGCAACAAAGCCGGTGGCACGGATGCGCACCTTGCCGCATTGGCGAAAGCCGAAAAAATTGCTGACGAAATCATTGAGAAGATGATCGCCGACAGCAAGGCAGGGCACCCGTTGTTCTATCGCAGCCTCGACAGCCGGCAGCAGATCAATGTCTCACCTGTGACCGACACCGGCGATGGCACGTACTCCGGATGGATGGTACTGTTCGATTTCTACGAGTACTGGCGCAATTGTATCACCTCCGAAGATGCTCCGGCCTGGCTGGACAACGGCGTAACGCCCACGGACTTAATCCCAGCGCCATGAGCCTAACCCTACTGCAAGCTCCCGCCGAAATCAACCTCACGCGCAACCAAATTCTGGTGCGCTTAGAAGGCATGGATAGCGGCATGGTCACCTACGGATACACCGGTGCCAGCAGCCGCATGACCAGCAACGGCAGCTACTCTATTCCCGCAGGGTTCAGCATCACGATCACCTGGACAGAACCGAATGGGTTGGAGCAATCGCGCGCCTTCCTGTCAGTCAACACCCTTATAGATGGTCCTTACATCCCCAGCGCAGCGCTCGCGGGCGGCTACATCTCGAACCTTGCCTATTGGGAGGCCATTGCGGCCATCATGCAGGCACACCTCAAGATCGCGCCGCACTTCCGCGTCTACGCCACCAGCGCGGGCGGATTAACCACGCTGAACATTGAGGTGAAAGAATACAACACGGCCTGGTCGCTGACCTCCTCGCTAAGCGGCCTGGAAGCCAGCAACGTGACGGTGGTGGATGCCGAGCCGGAAACCAACTACCCCGACAACTACAAGTGCCACCTCGATGTATTCTTCGAAACCGAACTGAACGCAGGCACATGGGATACCGCCGCAACCCTCGCGATAGGCCCAACGGCAGATGGCATTTTCATTTTCGACATCGCAGGCATCCTCGATCAGGAGCTGCGCAACACGCTGCCCGCTCCGCCCATCCCCGCATTCACTGCCGACGAACCTTTCGTGGCCGACACGCAGCGCCGTTTTGCACTGCGCTACTATGAAATCTACGACGGCCTCGATCCCATCACTGCCGATGAAGACAGCACAACCTACCTGGCATTGTGCGGCGGCATAAGCCGGAACACGTTCGCAGACTATGGTTTCTTCGCAAACCTTGGCGAAGGCAACAGCCTGCTGACATGGTATCCGGATGGGAAGTCCGTTGCCCTGGCACAACCTGAATGGCTGGCTTGGTATAACTATACTGGAGCAGCAGTGGAGGTGATACTGGAAGTGATCCGATACACAGCCGAGGGCGCATTGACGACCTATTTTCTTTTCGAAACCGTGGTGGATGACCTTAACCCACTCACAGCGGCAAAACACCAGGTGGTGGTATGGCCGGTAGGCTTCGATCAGATGGGCATCGTACCTGATGCAGCGGATGTGTTGTATTACACCGTCCGCGTAGTTGATGCCGATTCCGATTATGAGGGCGGCGACCCGACGTACCTCAGCCAGCCGCGCCGCTATTACCTCGATCGGGCGTACTATGAAAACACCCGCTACCTGATGTACCTGAACGGCTTCTGCTGCCCGGAAACCCTGCGCTGCACGGGCAACCTCAGCAACCGGCTGAACGTGGTGCGTGAGGAAAGCACGCGCCAGCTACCCGCCGACTATACCGGAGCTTTTCGCGAAACCTTCCAGTTTTCGGAAGACTTCGCGAATTTCTTCGTGTATCGCACCGGCTACCTCAGCCGCTTCGAGGCCGACGCCCTTCAGGAGCTGCTGATCTACAACAACGTGTGGGAAGTGTACGAAAACGGCTACATCCCGCTCTATGTGCGCAACCGCGAATTCCCGATCCACGTGGACAGGCAATACCTGTACTCGTTCGAGATAGAAACGCTGCCGGCCTTAGCCCGTGGCAATTACAGCAACACCAACATCCCGCTCGGCGAGGATCAGGAAAGCTGGCAGACTGCTGCCGCCGAGTACTGGCGCACCGTGTACGGACAAAACTGGCAGATCGCATAATGGCTGAAACGAGACCCTGGCTTTTCGCCGTCATCCCCGAGCTGAGCACCGAAACGCAGCTCTACACCGCGCGCCGCAACAATGCCGCAGCGCCTGGTGAATTCCGCTTTACGATTGCGGACCTGCTTGCTTTTTTGCGGGATCAGGGGGTAGTGGTAGCGCCGCTGGTGGAGGCCATCGCCGTGAGCGGCAGCGAAGAGATCACCGTGCCAGCTGGCAGCTTACTACAACATGTGGTAGCCACCGGCGCAGACGGCCCTGTGCTGGTAGGCACCACGGAGGATGGCAACGAAATTATAGATTCTGCCATCTCCGGCTCGGCGATGTCGGAAAACATTGGATGGTTTTTTGAAGCAGAAACAACAATATGGGTAACAGGAACTTGTACCGTGCGCTTTTATTTTCGATAGCGGCGGTATTGCTTAGCGGGAGCGCAATGGCGCAACAGAATGGGACTTTTAAGAAGGTTACCATCACCGATAGCCTAAAGCTGCGCGGCATTGCGATCCGCGATATTAAGCTGAATTTTACCAGCCCATCGCACTATAACCTGCCAACACAAAAGGCCGTATGGGATTTGGTGCAGGCAAACAAAAACCACGTTTGGACAATTACGAACCTGAGCGACACGACGAGCGTGACGGGCGAGATAGAGGGGGATATTGCTTATGTGAGTAGTGGGGATACGCTGGCGATACGGGACACGCTGCATTGGTTGGTGTTTACTGGGGGTGGTGGTGGTGGTGGCACCTTCACCAGCTTCAACGTCGCCGCAGACAGCGGCACTCCTGCTGAGATTGAAGATGGCGAAACCGTGACGTTTATAGGAGGCGCAGGTATTACCACGGTTATTTCTGGAAACAACGTGACCAACAACCTTGATAACACCGCAGTTGTGGCGGGGTCCTATGGCAGTGCCAGCCAGGTTGCAATTTTTACGGTTGGCGCAGATGGCCGGCTGACGGCTACGGCGAATGTTTCGATATTGATAGGAATGAATCAGGTTACTGGGCTGAATGATTCGATTGCGGCGGCACCTTCCGGGACGGGTACGAATAACTACCTAACTAAGTGGACGGGTACAAACTCGCAGGGTAATTCTTTTCTTTCTCAGGACGCGGTTAGCGTTATGATGGATGCTAACAAGCAGTTCGAGCTAACGGGGGGGACAACAGCAAACAGGCCGACTGGCGTGAAATCGGCGATTTATTACAACACGTCGAATAACTGGTTTGACCTGCACAACGGGACAAGCTGGTTTAACCCGGCGAGGTCTGCGACAACAAATGGGCTTTTTACGGCGGGGTCGGTGCTGTTTGGGCATTCGGATGGGACGATTCAGCAAGACAATACAGGCATTTTTTTTAATAGCGCAACGGATGGGCTTGGGCTCGGAACTGCTGGAAATATTTCAATTGGAGAATTTGGGGGACAGTTTACCGTACAGGGGTCTTTGCCGATTATAACATCTTATCGTCCTTCCTCTGTTGGGGGGCAAGGAACAGGTTACCAAATTGTTATGAACAGTGCGACATCGGTTCCGACTACATTAGCCTATTTCAATGGGTATATGATAACAAATACAGCCGGTGCTGTATCTGGCGGCTTAGCCTTTTTTACCCGCAATGCTGGATCACTAACAACAAAAATGAATATTTTAGGGAGTGGAGAAGTCGGCATCGGCACTACCTCCCCCGACCGCCTATTCCACACCGAACTATCCGATGCCGTAACAAACGCGATTAGTTTTGTCGGCAGGTTTTCCCACATCACAAGCGGTACAGCAGCCGCCGGATCGGGCGCGGGTATCGAGTTTGAAGCAGAGAGCGCAGGCGGTACAAACCGCGTTGCGGGTACGATAGAAAACCCGTACACGACAGCCACGAACGCCGCAGAAGTTTCCGACCTTGTTTTTAGGACGATGCGCGCTGGAACCCTGACCGAATCCCTGCGCAGCCTCGGAAACGGGACGCTGCAAATCGGGACGTTATCGGGAACCGTCACCCAACTCGGCGGCTACACGGCGGGCAACATCGCCTCGACATGGACAACATCATACGGGCTTACCTTCGCTTCCGGCGTCATGCGCGTGGACACGGCAAGCGCAAACGGGTTGGTTACGCAGTCGGACTTGGCGGCATCGGCGGCAAGCAGTAACGGGATTATAAGCGCGCTGCCTGCCGGGAACGTGACAATTTCGACAACAAACGATTTGATTTTGTCAAGCGGGACTTCAAGCGTTTCGCACGATAACACGCAGTCCTATTATGTAACCGCATCAAATGAAATGATTGTAACTGCGAGTGGTCTGGAATATACCGGGACTGACTTATGGATTGAATCATCCAACGCGATTACGCTTACTTCCAATTCGGACGATATAACATTTAATTCAGATAATTTAATTTATGCCAATTCAACCGCGCTTGGCGTAACAAATAACAACTCCGCGATTGGCGGCACAGTACGGCTATACGAGGCCACAGCAAACGGGGGTAACTTTGTCGCGTTTCGCTCTCCTGCAAACCTTACCACAAGCCCCGTTTTTGTAACACCGTCCGCATTGGCTAACGCGGGGGCGGTTTGGGCCGAAGATGGATCAGGCAACATTGTGCCAACCAATAACCCGGAGGTCTACACTGTGCGCTCCAACTCCGCTGCTCCCGGCCTTGCTATTACAAATGCAGGTACGGGAGCGACAATAACCGGATACAGCGCAGAAAATAGCAGTGTGTCCGGGCGATTTACCATCACAACAGGAACCGGCGCGATGACCGGGGGCAACACGATTCAAGTAACCTTTACCTCGATTACATTCCCGCAAGTGCCAATCGTGCAAATAGGCGCAGATGCCACAAAAAACACAGCAGGTGGCTTAGCTGCCGCCGTGCTGATCGGGTCGGGAAAATGTGTTCCGATTGCGACCACAACCGACTTTACGGTCTACATTGACGCGACCGGGCTGGCAAACTCAACCCGGTACGATTTCAGCTATACTATTTCATCCGCAAATTAACACCATGCAAAAGCTATTTTTCCTCGCAGCCCTCGCGCTGCTCTCCATCCCCGCTTTCTCCCAGCGCGATCCCGGCATCGTGCAGGATTCCGTTTCCACGTTCACCCGAAACGACACCATTTTTCAGCGGGTCTATGTCAAGTTCGCGAACGGGAAAGAAACCCTTGTCGTGGAGCCCATTGGCGATACCGCTACTGTTCTCAATTCAGCCTTCAACGGCATTGTCGAGCAGTCTCGTCAATTCCACAGCCACGTCGTTGTCGCCATGCAGCGCGACGTAATTATTAAAAATTTCAGAGACCTCAACGCGATCCACGATCAATATGGCCCTACGGACGCTTTCAAGGCCATCACAAAGGCCTTTTTTCGATCGCTGGTTGACACAGTTGGGACAGTAGTGAACTACAACTACATCACAGGCGGCGTCACCACGCCGGTCCGGATAGATCTGACCAGCGGCGGCAACATCCGCATCCGTAACCTGCCTAACAACGGCACCGGTGGCATCACATGCCGCATGTATTCCGAAAAAGTATTGCGCCTGATGAATTATCCAGCCAATTCCGATACTTACCTGTATTTTTGGCAACCAAACCCGAAGAAACCGGGCATCTGGAAATCTGAAGATAATTTAATCACGCTCCGCCGCATTGGCGGAAATAACAATAGATGATCTCCCTCCACCTCCACGATCAGCCACTCGATATCCTACCCGGCGTCACGGTCACCATCAACGCCGTGTGTCCGGTCTTCGATCGCGGGGCCATTGACCGCGTCTACACCTTTCCCTTCAAGGTAGGGGCCACGCCCGGCAACCTCGCGCTGCTGGGCCACCCCCAACGCCTCGATAGCACTGCGCCCACCACCATCACCGGCGCGCAGCTCTACCTGCAGGGGGTGCCGTTCCAGGCGGGCGTCGTCGAAATCGTGAAGGTGGAATCCACCACCATCGAAATCACCTTCAAGTCGCAAGCCCTCTACCTCTCCGAGCGCCTGCGCGCCACACGCCTTCGCTCGCTCAGCATGCCCGTCACGGTGCCCGATGCGGAATACCTCCCCGTCATCAGCATCCTTTTTGGCGAGCCGGTGGAGGCGCTCCCGATCGAGTACCTCATCGCCATCAACGGCGTCACGTACAGCAACGCCCTCGCTTCCGGACTCGCCGCCGACATCAACGCCGAATTCCCCGGACTGGCCGACTACGAGCCAACCACCGGAAGCTCGTTCCTGCTGCACCTCGACACCAGCGCCGCGCCCGGTATTCTCATTAACCTGCGCCCAACCAGCCCCGGCGACCCGGGAACGGAGTACATCTTTGGCACCCACGACCCGCAATACACCGCCGCCGAAGAAGCCGTGCGCGATGCCTGGCTGGCACACCTCGATGCCATCCTGGGCAGCCCCGACGATCACGTATTCCCCACGGTTTTTGCGCCGGAGTTCTACAAAAACAACCCGGCCTACACAAAAACCTACCTCAACTATTTCAGCGAAGCCGAGGCATACCCCACCAACAGCTTCGGCGACACACTCGACCCCGGCGAAGGCCCCACCGACGCAGGTTGGGCGCGCACCGTGGCACCAATGCCGTATCTCAACGAGGTCATGAACGCCCTCTTTGCATCCGTGCAGCTCCCAGCCCTCACCGGCGACTGGGCCGATGACGAAGAGCTGGCCACCCTCATCGTGTTCAATACGCGATCGCTGGATAAGCTCTATCACCCGCGCGATTTCTGCGACCCTGCTGCGCTCAGTAGCTTCGGCTACATCACGCGCCCCTGGAACGGATGGGCCAACGCCTACAACCTCGCCGACCACCTGCCCGACATATCCGGAATGGACCTGCTCGATCGCCTCGCCACCACCTTCTGCCTCTGCTACACCATGCCAGGCGGCAGGCCGCGCATCAGTTTTTGCCGCGATCTGCTCACCGCCGAGCCCGAAGACTGGACCGCACAGTCCGAAGCAGGCTACCAGGGCAACCCCAGCAAAACCGAAGGCTACACGCTTGACTACGACCGCCAAAGCGACGACACCGCCATAGCTGGCCAGCTCGAACGCGTGGATGGAGGCAACAACGCCCAGGACTTCATCGCCGGGTGGTTCACCCTGTTCATGCAGTCGCTCACCGACGGCGACCGCGAATGGCTGGTGCCCACCACCGAGCAGGAAGGCCAAAGCCCATACTACAACGCCAGCGCCAAGCAAAGCCTGCGCCTGCTTTTCTACCGCGATGTGCAGGAAGACAGCGCCGGCAACACCTACCCGCTGGCCACCCACAGCAACACCAACTACGCCGCCGAAACCATCGGTGCCTACTCGCTCGACTGGCAGGGCACGGCTGGCCGCTACGAAAAGTTCTTTAAGGAATACATCCGCATCCTCACCAACGGCAGCACCATCACGCGCCTGGTGCGCCTCAGTGTGCCCGAACTCATTCGGCTCCTGGAATGGCAGCACATCATTAAGCATATCTACAGCGAGGATGGGGCCTTCACCGGCGTGGTGAAATCTGTGCGTTTTAAGGTGAGCCTGAGCGCCATTAGCGCGGCGGAGGTGGAGTTTGTGAAAATCTGAGGCAGGGTATTGCTTTTTGATTTCACAGGTTGTATATTTGTCTCGCCGAATACACAGTCGTTTTTTTCACCAATGAGCTTTTCCATGTTATCATTAAGTTTGATCAGGATAAGGGAGAAGATAGAGTTTAAGAAACTCATCCTTCATCGCTCGTCGGTGACTGTGTTCGGCAGTCTTCTCCCGATTTTTTCATTTTTAAAAAAAATGTGCTCATGCCGAACACAGAAAAAGAACTCATGCCACAACCTGAGCTACATCCAAAGGATGCTCAGCAAATCAAAGACACACTTAGCCGGATGATCGTGGAATACCACGCCCTGGTGGACGATCTCGGAAAGGAAGAAAAGGAGCGTATTAATTTTATGTTCGTGCAGGTGACGGATATGATTGATGCGTGTACGATTACGGAAGAAGCAGAGGAATAAAGAGAAACGTAGGTGGTATTGCCCATTTAACGCCCCGCCCAAGCCGCCGTGAACGAAGGGTGAGAGAGTTTGCGGCAACCAGGTCATGTTGGTGCAATGGCAGCATGAGTGAAAGTAGGCCCGCTGACGAGCGTGGAAATCTGAGTAGCTTGATTTCGGGTTCGACTCCCGACGTGACCGCAGTTTTTTCACTTCACAAAATACTGTATGAATCAGATAGAAGGCATCAAACCCGTCTACTTCAAAACATCCGCCACCTCTCCAATCGCTAAGAGCATCAAAGAGCTTTTTGTTTGGATAGCAGAGGAGAAGGAGTTGATCAAACAAACAACCATGCCCCTTGACGTACAAATGCGACAAGTGAATGCAAGAACAGATTTCTGCAACGGGATGCTATCGCAAATACTCGGAGCGCCAGCAGGTGCCGACGCCGGCTTTTATCAAGACTTGCTCTTAATAACCTATCCGCATCCAATAGGGATAGATGCAGCCATAAAGGAGCAATTGGTGCAGATAACCGAGGAAGAATTTGATCAGTTAAAACGATAATAATATGGCCATCCTAAACCCAATCCAGCCTACCACCTGCACGCAAAGAACACCGCGCACAATATACCTATTCCAGCACCCACAGCCACCCCGCAGGCGATCCTACAAGGTTGCCGTGGCGCAGGTAGAGCCCGGCGTGTTCTTATTTTGCATCACGCACTTGCTGCCACGTCAGCACCTATACTTTGCAATGAATCCGTGTCTTTCCAAATAAGCTCCACCGCTACGACCTTTGCCCGAAATACCACGCAAATGACAATGCAAACCAACCGCGGCCCCTGGCCATTTGGCGAACTGCAAGAAAAGATCGCCGAGTTTGAAGCCCGCGAAGCCAAGCTGCGCAAGCTCTGGGGTCGCGTGATGGCCATGGCCGCCGAGATCGAGCAGGAATACAACAACCACAACTTCGAAGCCGTGCAGTGGTGGCGCACCAACATACCCGACCTTGATTGCGTCAAGCGCAAAACCGACGACGACACCGAAGTCTGCATGGCGCCACACTACCACATGCTGCGCACCACCGAGCAAAGCGCAATGCCGGAAACCATCGTATTCAAAAAAGAAAAAAGCGAATGACATCACCAAATTGTAATGCATGCCGGCTGATTAAGCAGGGCGTCAAATTTGTAAAAGCCCCCATCCACGATCCTGGATGTGAGATGGCTAAAGACAAATTAACAGTCGAAGACCTATTAAGTCTCCGCGATGGCTTAAAGGAAATCAGTGAGCGTGTGTTGAGAGAAAGGCTTAAAATATTCCTTCAATGTTTCCCGCCTGAATGGCTAAAAACGGGCGATGCAGGGCGTGAACATACATTCGTGCCTACTTCGGCTATCATAAAACTCATGCAGTCTGCTCAAAATGCGGGCTATAAACTTTTTGAAGACGGGCATGGGTCGGGTTATTACTAATCTATCATGCAGCAACAAACGGATGAAACTAACGATTAACGACCATCACTTCACCACCCCCGACTCCTGGAACGACTGCGACCTGCGCACCGCCCTGCTCATCCATCACACCCTCATGCAGCCCGTGCCACGTGATCTACGCGGCGAAGCACTTATGCACCACCGCCGCATAGCCGTTTTCCTTGCGCTCACCGGCATTCCGGCTGAGTTGTTTTCTTCTGCGCCATTCTCAGGCGCCACTGTCGCTGAGCGGAGTCGAAGCGAAGAGGAAGACGACAACCTGCTCTACGAAGCCATCCTCCACGAAGCCGTCATAACCGTCACCGCGCCATTTTTCGAGGTGGCCACCAATGAAGACACCAGCGAAGAAACCACCTCCATCCGCTACGAGCTCACGCGCAACCCATACCCCGCCCTGATGTACAAGGAGCGCGGCAAAACCATGAAGCTCTACGGCCCCGCCGATGGCGTAGATAACCTGACGCTATACGAACTCGGCGCGGCCTTCACAGCCTGGGAGGTTTGGACAGAAAAGCCCACCGACGAAAACGCAGCCACCATCCTGGCCACCCTCTACCGGCCACCCAAACCCGTCACCCCGGAAGGCCGCATAAGCAACTACGGCGGAGATCGCCGCCTGCCCCTCCACGATCACGAAACCACCGTACCGGCGCGCGCGCGCCACATGGCCCAACTGCCGCTTGCCGTGCGCGGCCTGCTCCTGTTCTGGTTCGCCAGTTGCCGCATGCAGATCATCCGCGACAATCCCGTGCTGTTTAAGTCCGACAAGCCATCCAGCGGCAGCGCCAGCTTCGGTTGGGGTGGCCTCATGCTCAGCCTCGCCGATGGCCTCGTTAATCTGGAACCCATCAGCAAGCAAAGCTGGGCCAATGCCTTTACCTACATGGCCTTCCTCGAAACCCGACGCCAGGAAGCCGAGCGCGAAGCCCAACTCCGAAAAATGCAGCGCCGATGAAACCCGTCTTCACTATCCGCGACATACTCGACTACATGGAAAGCGGCCAGGTGTTCAGCATCACCGCCGTGGCCTACGACCGCAAGCGAAAAAAAGGCGGCTCCCTGAAGGAATATCCCGAAGCCGTGTTGCTCCACGTAGCCGATCAGGTAGAAGTAGCCCGGGAAACTGGCCGCCCCCTCACCACCATGGAGGCGACGAGGCTGAAAATGGAAAACATTCGGCGCAGCCCGCGCCACGGCACCCACTTTACCCGCAACATCCGCATCCTGCAGCAAGGCGAACCCACCGGCATTGTAGAGAAGATCCACGTGCCGCTCATCATCCGGTTTAATGGCTGCGCGGTGGTGCCGTAAACCTATGTCCTTCTCCCCTTCCCACAATCGCTGCATTTTCGACCCCGAAATGCAGCACCAATGAGCAAAAGCAACGGAGTAGTCGTAGATGTAATGAGCGTGAATGGCAAACTACAAGCCGCCTACACGCCACCCGAATCATTTGCCTGGCAAGCGCCCGGCGAAATAGACCGCTCGCCTGGTCCCGCGCGGCTGCCCATTCCCGACCAGCTCGCCGTGGGCTGGCGCTGGGCTGCCTGGGGTGCCGACGACCTGCTGCCTACCCACATCCGAACCAAAATAGAAAAGGTGAGCATGGCCCAACAGGCCATCTACCGGCTCACGGCCATGATGTACGGCAACGGCCTGGCCTACTACCGCAACAGCGACCTGGCCAACGCCACCGACAAAACCAAAGCCCCCCGCGCCTACATCCCCAAGGTGGAGCAATGGCTGCAACGCAACCGCATCGCCGACCAGTGGTTCATGCCCCAGCTCGCAGACTACCGTTTCTACATGAATGCCTTCAGCGAATTCGTGCTCAGCCGCGACCGCTCACAGATCACCGGCCTTTTCCACAAGGGTGCCGAGTTTTCGCGCCTCAGTATGCAGAATCCGGTCACCGTTCGCACCGAATATTCGCTGCACAGCTACGAATTCCCCATCGGCGTAGGCATGCACAGCGACATTCGCCGGCTGCCGCTCTACCAGTGGGACGATGAAGAAGCCTTTCTGCGTCGCCTTGGCGGCTACAAATTCTCCTGGCACAGTTATTTCCACACGCCGGGAACGATCTACTACGCGCGCCCGTTCTGGCTGGCGCTGATGCGCAAAAACGGCTGGCTCGATGTAGCCGCTGCCGTTCCTGAAGTGGTCAACGCCATGATGAGGAATCAGATCAGCCTCAAATACCAAATCCTGATCCCGGAATCGTACTTCGAAATCCGGCATCCGGAGTGGCAGGGCTACACCGCCGAAGCGCGAAAGGTGCTGATTGATGCGCTGGTGGACACCATCAACAACAGCCTGGTGGGCACGCAGAACGCTGCGCGCACCATCACCACCATTTTTAAGCAGGATGTGAGCGGCAACGCAGCGGGGAAAATTGAAATCATCCCGATTGACGACAAGCTGAAAAGCGATAGTTGGGTGCCAAGCAGCAGCACCGCCGATGCGCAGGTGGTGCAGGGCCTTGGCCTCCACCCCAGCCAATTGGGTCTCGCTCCGGAGGGCGGCAAAATGGGCGCAGGCAGTGGCAGCGATCAGCGCGAAAGCTTCAATACCCTCACGCAGATCAACACGATGGATCAACTCATCGTGTTAGGGCCCCTCAATTTCGCCGCGCGCTACAACGCGCAGGTGGATCCGGAGTGGGACATCACCTTCTTTGTGGACCACACCACCCATACCACCACCAACGACCAGGAGAATGGGCTGGTGCCGGGATCGGCCACGTTGCAGGTGCAATAAACCGGGCGCGCGGGCAGATCACGGTAGGGGCGACCCTCGCGGTCGCCCAACGCCAAAACAGTAAGTAGCTTCTTGGGATTATAATTTGTTAGTACACGGTCCCCTACCCTTCACTGGGTAGGGACTTTTTTTTTGCCACCAGGCGGCAGCAGTTCCCACCATCGGGGGGCTATGTCCTTCTCTGTGTTAGCCCAATGCCCGATTTTGCCCGAAAATCGCGCACATGGCCTACTTTTTCGCAAACATATCCGAGCTAAAAAACCACGTAGGCGGCGGCGCCAACGTCTCCCTCGAAATAACTTCCCTTGATCCGTCCATCGCCGATGCCCTCGATCTGCACCTGCGGCCTATCTTGGGGCAGGAATTCGTAAATGAATTGCTTCTGGAATGGATTGCCAGCGAAGCCGACTCGCCCATTGCGCTAAGCGACGAAACCGCAGCCCTCCTACCCTATCTGCGCCGGGCACTCGCCAAGCTGGCCATGTACGAATACGCCAAGGTTGGCGGCATCCAGTTCAGCGAAGCGGGCATCATGCGCGCCGAAACGGAGAACATGAAGTCGGCTTACAAATACCAGGAGAACCAGTACAAAGACTACATGCTCAAAGCCGGCTACGAAGCCATCGAGCAGCTCCTCATCTTCCTGAACACCAACAGAACCGACTACACCACCTGGAACACCAGCCCCGAAGCAGCCCGCAGCCGCAGCAGCTTCCTCAACTACGCCGCCGAGTTCCGGCTGGTGCAGGGCAAAGGCATTGCGCGCTACACCTTCGACATCCTGCGCACCACCATGGAGGATATCGAAACATTCGCCATTCTGCCACTCATCGGCGAGGATCAGTTCAACGCGTTGAAGACTGCCATCGCGGGCACCTCGGCCATCTCAGCAACCGATAAGCTCCTCATAGCCGCCATTCAGCGCGCGGTGGCAGCCTTCACGCTCAAAGAAGCAGTGCAAAAGCTGTTGGTGCAGATAGACGGGATGAACGTGGTGCAAACCGAAGCGCTGGAGCCACAGAGCTACAACAAAACCTCTCCCCCATCCACGCCGGTCATCAGCCTGTCGCTCTACCAGCAGGATGTGTGGGGCAACCGCCTCATCAGCAACATCCTCCGCATCCTCGATGCCGACCCCGACAGCTACCCGCTCTATGTCGCTTTTAAGGAAGCCGAGGCGGAGGCCGCAGCAGAAGCCGCAGAAACCGCCAACACCGACGCCGAGCGCGACGGCAACGCCACCAACCTGTATCTCGAAAATTCCTACGACTCGCCCACTGCAAAGGGCGTGGTTAATCTCTAACTTATTAAATTCCATCACATGCTACTCTTCTCACTACTCATCCTCTTTCGCGCCCTGGCAGGTTGGCAAAACGGCCTCGGCTATGCCGGGAAAATTAAGGCCAGCTTCTTTCTCTACGTGCTGCTGGCTGTGCTGTGCGCAGGTGGAGCGGCTTGGCTTGGTGTAGTGCAAAAAGCTTCATGGATTAGTTTTGTGGCGTGCCTGCTTTTTGCATTGAGCTTTATTTCGGCGCTGGCCATTCACCGCATTTTCATTGGTGAATTCAAAGGCAACTACGCCGACATCCACTTCTGGGAAATTTTCAAAACCGGAGGCGTCACCCTGGCTGCGCTGGCCATCAACAGCGACCTCATCCCCATTGCGCTAAGCGTCTACCCCGGCCTGCTGCTGCACAAAGCTGGCGTGAACCTGCCGCTCGGCCTCGGCTTTTTCTACCACGGCACCGACGACGCCACCGGCGCCACCTTCTCCATTCCGCTACTGGGCTGGAAGGTGAAGCGCCTCAGCACACGCGGACGCATCATCCTTGCAGCGGCCAGCGTGGCGGGCATGGTGGCTGCGCATTTCCTCAACATCCATTTACGGCTATGGCAGTAGAAGACTTAGGCGCGGAAATAAACCGCATCGGCAACCGATACAGGGAATTAGATGCAGCGGTGACTGGATGGAGTAAAAACACCAGGCAGCAATTGCTTATGCGGTTGGCGCAGCTCGGCCTGAAGGATCGGGTAGCGCTGCGGAGAAGACTCAAGGTGATTGCCAGTTCACCAGGAGGAAAGGAGATACGGAGCTACTTAGGAGGTAAGCAGGACGAACCACCGATTTACTCCAATCTTCGTGTCACTCCGAAACGGAAAAACGAGGACCTTGAACGGATATCCATCTTGTTTCCCAGGCATGGGATATTCATAGAGCATGGCGTTGGAAAATACAGGCCTGTGCGAAGCCCTGCCGCAAACAGAGCAAAAAGGCCTTGGTTAAGCCTTGTTTTACCCAACGCGATCGAGGACTTAGCCGATTTACTTGCAGAAGAATACGCCGACATTGCAGTAGCTGAACTAAGAATCAACATTCCGGGAGTTTTCAAAATGGACATTGACGTATAATGGGAGCGCGCAGGCAAATTGACATATGGGTTAATGGGGAGAAAGTAGTACCTCAACTAAAAAATGTCCTGACTTATAAACGGGATATTGTCAGGTCGTTAAAAGACATGCAGGTTGGTGCTGCGGATTATGAGGATGCAATTAAGCGATTGAAAGGAGTTGATGGCATCTTAGACGAGCACAAAAACAACCTCAAAAAAACCGGTGGCCAATACGACCTCCTCAAAGGCGGGCTTAATCGCTTCGCCGGTGTGGCCGCTGCGGCCTTTGCCACCGACCAGATTATTGCCTACGGAAAGGATCTCTTCAAGCTCGGCCTCGAACTCGACAACACCGAGCGCAAAGCCCGCACCGTGTTTGCCGGCGCGTTGCCCCAGGTGGACGCTGCCGCCAAAAAGAACGCCACCGAAATTGGCCTCACCACCCAGGGCTATGTGAAGCTCGCGGCAGAGATCGGCGACCTGCTGGTGCCAATGGGCTTTCAGCGAGAAGAAGCTGCCGGCCTCAGCACCAACCTGCTCAACCTCAGCGGCGCCCTCACCGAGTGGGCCGGTGGCCAATACACCGCCGAAGAAACGGCAAAAAGCCTGCAAAAAGCCCTGCTCGGCGAACGCGAAGAGCTGGAGCGATACGGCATTTCGCTCAAACAAAGCGAGGTGAACGCCCGCGTGGCTGAAAAAGGCCTGAAGGGCCTCACCGGCGCAGCCCTGCAACAAGCAGAGGCGATGGTGACCCTGGAAGCTATCACCGAAAAATCTATAGACGCCCAAACGGCCTTCGCCGAAAACAGCGAAAGCAACGCCCGCAGGCAGGCGCGCCTGAGCGCATCGTTTCAGCAACTTAAGGAAGACCTCGCCGTGGCGCTCATCCCCGTGTTCGAGCGCCTGATGGGCGTGGCGGAAACGGTGGTAGATATTTTCGAAGGCATTGGCACCGCCATCGGCAGCATTACCGACCCGGCGAAAACCGCAAGCAAAGCCTTCGACGAGCAAACCCAGCGGGTGAAAGACCTGGAAGGCGAGCTTACTCCCCTCCTATCCCGGTACGACGAACTGAGTGGAAAAACGACGCTCACAAAAGATGAGCAAACCGAGCTGGCCTCCATCATCAAGCGCGTGGGCGAAATCACGCCCGGCGCGGTCACCAGCATTAACCAGTACGGCGAGGCACTTACAATCAATGCTGGGGCAAGCCGCCAATTCCTGGAGGCCGAGCGGGCGCGCCTGCTCTTCACCCAGCGCGAAGCCATCGAGGCCACCAAGGAGGAAATAAAAGAGCTGAAGGAACGCGCACGGGTGCTGAACAAAGAAAGTGAAACAGGGCAGGGCTACCGCTCGGCGCCTTTCCCTCAAAAACTAAAAGATCAGGAACTGCTGGAAGTGCGGGATAACCTGCTGAAAACAACCACCTTACTGAAAGGCGCAGAAGCAGAACTCAAGCGACTGCGTGGGGAGCCTATTTCGGGTGTACCCTCCACTGATGGAGGCGAAACCCCGGAAGAAAAAGCGAAACGCCTCGAAAGAGAAAGACAAGAAAAACTCGAAGCTGAAAAAAGGCAGAAAGCTGCCGATGCCCGCAAAAAGGAGGCCGAAAAAGCCGAAAAGGAACTCGAAAAACAACTCGAACGCCTGCAGGAAATCCGCGCCAGCTTCGAGGAAAAGGCCAAGCTGGCCGCGCTGGATGAAGATGAGCGACGGCTGGAAGAGCTGCGCCTGAAATACGACAAGGAAATAGCCGTAGCCAAGGAGCTGGAAGCCAAGGGCGTCACCGAAGCCACGGCGCAGCGCATTGCCCTGGAGCGCCTGAAAGAAGAGGAGCTGAACAAGCTGCGCGACGAGCTGAGCGAAGCCGCAGTTTCGCGACTGGTGGAAGACCTCACCAAACTGACCGAAACCGAAATGGAGCAACGCCTGCTCCAGGAGGAAAAGAAAAAGGAACTGGAAGCCACCCTGAAGGAAGAAGCCGACGCTGTGCTGCTCACCGAGCGCGAACTGGCTATTCAGGAGTTGGAGCTTTTCTACACGACCATGCTTGAGCAGGCCACGCAGTTTGGCCTTGATCGCGAGCAGATAGACATGATCTACCGAGCCAAGCTGCTCGAAATCAACAAAGAGTTTGACAAAAAGGATAAGGAGAGCTTAGCCAAAGCACAGGATGAAAAGCTGAAAGCGCTACAGGCAGCCTTCTCAGGTATCAGCGACCTCTTCGGCAGCCTATACGACTTCCTTGCTGACGAGGAAAGCGAATTTGCTGGTTTTCAGAAGCTGATCACCCTTACTCAGATTGCCATTGATACGGCCAGCGCCATCTCAAGCCTGACCGCAGCCAGCGAAGCCAACGCAGCCAACGCAACGACCTTTGGTCTGGCAGGTGTGGCGCAGTTCGCGGCGGGCCTTGCGCGCATCATTACAAATATTGCGAAAGCAAAACAGTTGCTTAGCGCAGAAGTGCCACAAAAGGTCACCGGAGGCTTTGTCACCGTCACCGGCGCCGACGATGGCCGCAGCTACAACGCCCGCCGCGTGGGCGCGCCTGGCACCGGCATGTTGCCCCCCGGCCCCGCGCTGGTGGACACCGTGGCCGGGCCCGTGCTGGCTAACGAAGTGGCGCAGGAATACTTTGTCAGTGCAGATGCCCTGCGCAATCCGCAGGTATTCGATATGGTCCGCGCAATAGACAACATCAGTCGCACCCGCCAATTCCGGGATGGTGGATATACGTCTTCCGACACTGGCGCGGCGGTCGCTGAGCGGAGCCGAAGCGAAGCGGGTGGCGCTGGCGACCTCACTCCCCTACTCCGCCGCCTGCTGGCCGTGCTGGAATCCGGCATCTACGCCCGCGTGGACGACGACACCATCATAGACATGCGCAACCGGCTGAATGTGCTGGAGCGGGCGGCGGGTAACTAAGTAAAGCTAATGTTAAATAGCTTGACTTACATATACAAGGTGTGTATATTTGAGAGCATTATTTCACGCTCTCAAATTACGACCCATGAAAAAAACACCAAGTACCGAAGGGGCGCCAGCCCCGGCGACGCCAGCTCCACTCCTGCCCGAAGAGCGGCAGGAATTATTCTGCACCTTTAGCGGCATCATCGTTTCCTACCTTGCCGAATTTGACCTCACGGAAACTGCCAGGGCAGACGCACACCAGTGCTACCTGCGCGTGAGCGAACTCATCCAGGGGTCGGAAATCTGACCTAACTCATTCCCCCCATATTTCAAGAGCACTGCCCGGAAATGGGTAGTGCTTTTGTTGTTTTTAATTCACATAGTGTGTGTTATATTTGTCATTATTTTACCTTAAAATCAGTAATATGAAAAAGACATTTTTATTAAAAATCGGGATTGCCCTATTGTTTGCAGGGTGCGTGCCAAAGCATGAGTTTGATGAAGTCAAACTTGAAAATGAGCAACTTAAAAAACAAATTGTCTTCCTAAACGGCGGCGATACAACGACAACGGAAACAAAGAACGAGGTGTTAACCGCTGTCGAAAATGCATCTATAGATACCATGCACACCGAAGAGAAGAAGGCAAAAGCTTTGAAAAAATTAAGGTCAAAATACGATGACATAAGTGGTGTAACCTGGTATCACGATAAAACGACTCCAACTACAGTTTTTAATGGCATGTACGCTTATATTGGCGTAAAGGAAGGAGATGTGCCATGGGTGAGACTGGTTTTTCAATACACGGCAGATGACTATTTGTCTGTTCAAAAGTTCATAATCAAAGCTGATGATCAGATTTTTACTGTAGACGAAGCCGAGTATGGTGAAATAAAGACGGATCACTCAGGAGGCACAGTGTGGGAGTGGCTTGATCGGATAGCGACGCCAGAAGACCACAAAATTATTAAGGCAGTGGCAGAGAGTAAAACAACGAAAATAAGATACTTAGGACGAGATTACTATAACGACAAAATCGTATCCGAAAAGCAAAAAGTAGCTCTCAAAAATATTATGCAAGCATATAACCAACTTGTTGGAATAAATATGTTTGATTAATTTTTGTTTTTTAAATTCACACTATGTATATTTGCAGTGCTAAGATTTTTTGCGGGATATGAAGCCCGTGCCTATGGGCTTTTTTTATTTCGATACCTCCTACAAAAACGGGTGTCGTCCTATCTCGAACACGGGGGAAGCCCGTGCGTCCTTCGCAAGAAGTCTTAGCAGCGAGACGGCGGCACTCGTTTTTGTTGCTTGCCAAACCATCAAATGCTAAGACGATGGACAATCAAACCACTCAACCAGGGTACTCCCCTGCCGGCTTCATGCGCGAAGAAATTGCGCAAACCTTAGACACCCTCACCGATATGGTGCTGGACTACCTTGTTATTGACGACCTTACGCCCGAGGCCAAAGAAGATGCGTGCCTATGCTTTCGGCGGGTTCGGGATCTGCTGCGCGCTGACGAGGCTGCGATCGAGGAAGAAGCTATTTCTGAACCTGAAAAAGAACCAAAAGCATGAGCACCATTAAAAAAATCGTAACCCACGCCGGTACCTTTCACGCGGATGAGGTGAGCGCAGTGGCGCTGTTGTTGTATCTATTCCCCAACACGCTGGTGGAGCGCACCTATACCCCATCGGAGGAGGATTTTGCAGATCCGGAAGTAGTGGTCATAGATATTGGCAGACGGTTCGAGCCTGAGCTACTTAATTTTGATCACCATCAAGATACGGAACTACCTGCTTCGAACATGCTTGTGTTGGATCATTTCTTTGAGCTGCTACCCAAGGGCGCAGCGGAGTACCTTCAAGAGAACCTGTTTGAATACATCAGCGAGGTGGATTGTGGCACTATCATAGAGCAAATTAACGATCCATACTCTGGTTGTGGCGTTGAAGCCGATAATTCTTACGGACATGGGATTGAATTAACAGGCGTTCCTACAATCTCCTCCATCATCCGGGCCTGCAATAACCTCCATGAATCGCTGGGGTGGCCCATCGCAATGCAAACGATGGGCAATGTCTTGCAAACCTACCTTGCAGCAGGAAAGAAGTACGTAGAAACCGCTGCGCGGTGGATCGGCGAAGTAGAAAAACGTCGGGGAAACTTCGCTATTTTCGACAGCGAAGACTACCTGGTAGGCTGGGAAACTCCCGCGGAAAAGGATAGCATCATCTACCTCATCAACCGCAACAAGCGCGGCGGCTACCAAATTACGAGCAGGGATAGCAAGCGATACCCTATCCCTGCGCATCCCTCGCAGACATTTCTTCACAACAGCGGGTTCATCGCCTCCTACCCTACACTGGAGGCTGCGATTGAGCACGCGGAAACGCTATAAGATGGAACTTGGAGCATACATTGACCAGAACGGTAACGCCTTCATTGGCCAAATTGAAAATACAGAGTGGCTACATTTCGACCTTCCCGAAAAACACACTCGAATTCTAAATGAAACCGGCGGCGAGGTTGTAAGTGCAGAAGATATTGCGCGCGCAATAATTGAACACAAGCCACGCGGCACTTCTGAACACTTTGATTCAGACGACACAATGGAGTTTTATTTACATTCCGCATAACGGCCTGCACTGCCGACGTAGCCGCGCTTAGTCGGATATGAAAGGTAGTGCGGGGTTAGTCGCTTAATTTCATTTTAAATTTCACACAAATGCAAAAAGAATTTGAGTTCATCATTTGCAAGTTGCACGAACTGCTTGCCGTTGAACAACTGGAATACCACAATAAAACATGGCTTTCAGGCAGCGAGGCAAGTAGATCAGAGCAAAAACAAGACGATCTGAAATATCTCATAAACCGATTAAACACGCTTGCGCTCGATGTTGCTGGGAATCGCCCATCAGACAAGATTCCATCCGAAGATGCCAACGGTTGCTGGATGCAATCGCTCAAAATGCGACAAGGGTAGTTCTATTCGCGGCTAACTTATCTATATCCGCAATCACCCCTATCATAAATAGGTATAAGCCCACGCTTCCGGGAGAAGCGTGGGCTTTTTCTATATCAGCCTGTTCTGAAACTTCTTCATGTGCGGGTTCACCTTCTCCGGGTGCCTATACTTCATCGTCATCTTTGGATCACTGTGCCCGGCCTGGTCTTTCACGGCCAGCAGCGGCAGGTCGTTCAGGGCGTCGGTGATGCCCGTATCTTTCCAGGAATACCAGGTCAGGCCCTGTATGTTTTGCAGGGTGCCCATCTTTTTCAGCGCCTTCAGGTAGCTTTCGTGCAGGTGGTGCATGGTGCTTTTGCCGCAGCGCTTGCTGTCGTGCGGTGCAAATCCCTTCCCGAAAATATACCAATGCCCTGGGTACTGCCCGAAAAAGGCTGGTGAAAAGGCCGGCAGGAACGCACTGGGGATGGTGGTGTAACGATCCTCGCCGTCTTTCGCCTGCGCCGCATGCAGGTGCACGATGCCGGTAGCCAGGTTAATGTTCTCGAAGCGCAGTGAGCGGATCTCGTTTGGGCGCAGGAAGCAGGCATACTCCAGCAGCAGCGCCAGGAAGAGCAGCGGTTTTTCGCGCTGGATGTGCTGCGCCACGGCGCGGGCTTCGTCGGGGGTGAAGTTTCGGCGGTTCTTTTTCTGTGCCTTGATCATCTTCTGCGCCGAGAACGGATTCTCCTGCAGGTATCCCCTATCCACCAGCTTGTTGCACAGCGTGCGCAGGTGCCCGATCTGATTGTTGTAAGTGCGCGCGCTCAGCTTGCGCCCTACTAAGCAGTCGTCCAGGTAAGCGGCGGCATGCGCGCGGGTAAGCTCGCTGCACATCAGGTTACTCCATTTCTTTCGTTTCAGGAAGTCTAAGAACGCCAGGCCGATGTTGGCGTAGGTCCGCAGTGTGTCGGGGCGCATGGTTTGCTTCAGCACGGCGAGCAGCTCCTGTAGGGCCTGAGCAAAGGGGGTGGTCAGCAAGGTAAGTTCCATGTTCATCTCAGATAGTCTCACCCGGGCCGCATCAAACCGGCTGATGGGTTTGCCCTGCTCCATCCACCAGTTGAGCTTTTGCACCAGCTCGTCGGCCACGCTTTTCCGCGTGCGCAAATCGTCAATTCTGTTCAGGTTGAAAGTAGGTCGGAATCGTTCCCGCTTGCCGGTGGCGTCGTTGGTGCAGTAGAAGCAGATGTACCAGCGATCGGCGGCCTGCACGAGGTGTGCAGGCTCAAACGGGGCAATGAATTTTTTACTCATCTTCTGAATTTTTCCGTGTCAGAACTGTGTCAGCTTGGAAAAATTGAAGATGAGAAGTTGTTGGTTAACAATAAGATATAAAGAATGTGGCTGTAGGGGAAGGACTTCCACCCACCCCCTACCCAACCTCAAACCCCTTGTTTTCCAAGCAAATACAAATCCACTTCCAATAGCATACCCGCCACACACAGGCATACTGACACAAATCTGACACGAGCAATACGCTCGATTTCAATTACTTACCTTTTGGCTTTTTCTTCTAACCGGCTGACACGGCTTTCTATCTCCGCAATGAGCTGGTGAATGCGGGCCAGCTCGGCACGAAGCAGAGTGTCAGCATCCATTTCTATTTCACCACTTGCCAAGGCAGGCGGATTTGGTTTACTATTTTTTAATACCGGAATAGCTAAAACTTTCCCTTTTCGATTAGGGATTGGGTCAGGAAGTTCAAGAATATTGATTTCTGTGTTATACATTTCACTTATCGTGAAGCCGGTGATGCTTTCCATCCATAGCAGAAACTTCACAGAAGGTTCTCTTCTACCAGTTTCATACATGCTAAGCGTAGTTGCTGCAATGCCTGCAATTTTTGAGAATACGGCCTGGGACATTCTGAACCGAGATCGTATCATCTTGATATTTTGTTGCAAATACATGGTGAAAATAAATTTATATACAAATAGTGAATAAACTTCACATAGTGTGTTGACATCTTCACAAAATGTGCTTATGTTTGCATCAATATACACACTGTGTAATCAAAAATAAACAAAACCTATGTTGACTTTGCCACAAAACATTAACGTGATCCGGAAATTTCTCAACTTAAAGGAACTGGCCGAAACGGCAAATGTACATCGTCGCACTGTGTACAATGTACTGGACGGCAAAAGCAATCATCAACAGGTCATAGCCGTCATCCTTGAAAAAGTTCAGGAAATGAAAACGGCAGTGGCACAGATTTGAACCACAACAAGCGGGGAGGGTACGGTAGAGTCAAGCCAGCGCTAAGGGATAACCAGGCTGCACGCTGGCAAGGTGAAGAAACCGGAGAGTAGCCGCCGAACGATAGCGTGTCTTCGTGTTTGACGGGGGGTATAGCCTGGTTTACCCCTTTTTAACAAGGTTTTCATTTGGTTTTTTAGGGTTATATTCGGGGGATGGGTAACCATCCCCTACCCCCAAAGCCAGCAAGATAGAATTAGGTCGTTTTTATAGGAGATTATGATTTGTTTTCGTGTGGAGTGGCGCAATTGGTAGCGCGCGGTGGTTGACGCCGAGGTTGCAGGTTCGATGCCTGTCTTCACACCATTATCCTGCTGTTTTTTTCGTATTGAAATGGAGTAAATGCGCTTCCCCTCCGAAATGTCGGAGGGGAAAATTAGTGAGGTGGAGCAGTTGGTAGCTCGCGGGGCTCATAACCCCGAGGTCGCAGGTTCGAGTCCTGCCCTCGCCACAAAACTCGGGCATGAGTTTTTTGAGATCAATCTGGTATCGCCCACCCTCTTGGTGGGCTTTTTTTTCGGAAGCAATTATTCTTCATAAAACGCGAAAAGGCCACCTCCCCCGAGGCGACCTTTTCAGAAATCTTTCTAATATGATGACGCAAAGCTATGTATTTCAGGCGTCCCGCGCAAGGGACGGCACTAATTTTCATGTTGTTACCTCCCTCTACCCTTTTGTTCAACTTCAATTTCTGCAACATGAATAATCAAAGTTATCAGCGCGAGGTCGAAAATCTGAGCGCGCAAAACGACATGAATGAGTTCATCAAGCGCTACGGCGGCTTGAAAAAAGTACTCGTTTTTGTCGTATATCCGCTTACCTCTATCATTATTGGTGCCCTCACAAGTGCGCACTTGTTTGTCAACTTCCAAAACTTCATCACCAACCAGGTGATTTCCATCTTCATCACCATCTGCATTGCCCTGCTGCTGGAAGTCGGGAAATACCATTTCAGCGACGTGTTTTTTGATGGCATCCGTGCAGGCGATTACGAGATCGAAAACCGCCGTGGCGCTTTTTTCCTGGCAGCGCTGGGCATGGTCGTGTTCATGGGGCTTTGTGTCTATTTCGATTTTAAGGGGGCCCCTGTGGTCGCTGAGTATGTGAAGAAAGAAACAGCCCCCCCTACTCTTGTGAACGTGGACGAAATTAATGCAAGGTTTGATGCGCGCATCGCAGTGGAAGAGGCGCAATCAAAGCGGGCGGCAAAAATGACGTGGCGTGGATCCATCGTGGAGGATGGCCGCAAACTCCTGAAGGAGGTGCAGAAAAATAAGGCGACTATAGAGCAGCAACGCAGCGAAGCCATTGCCGCCGCGCAAGCTGCCAACGACCTTACGCTGGCCGAGTTTCAGGAAGAGCACCAAACCAGCGGGTTTTGGATGCGCGGCATCGTGAGCCTCTGCATTGTGGCGCAGTTGATTTGCCTCTGGTTTATCGCGATCTACAACGACGCTGCAAAACTGGAGCTTGGTGTGCCAGCATCGGGTGGAAGCCCGCCCCAATCGCGCGGAGCCTATTTCCGACCTGCTACCACCTACTCGCCAGCGGGTTCTTCTGCACACACTCCCACCACACCAGGCGGCAGTGCGCAGCATGTGGCTACTGAACCACGCCGTGGCATAGGCTTTGACCTTAGCGTACTGCAACATACTGCAACACCTGCCGCGAAAACGCCGGAGCAGACAGGCGGGGCAGACTATAATAAGCTGAATGATGACATGCTGAAAAAGTGCTGGAAAGACAGCAAGAAATGGTATGATGCTTACAACTCTAACCGCTATAAGAAGCGGACGCGAGAGGCGAAGCAATCGGAGATGCTGGCTATTATGCAGGAGATAGAATTGATCCTGAACAGCAGGGGCGTGGATGTGGCAAAATTCCTGAACATCCAAACTGAGGAGGCATGATCAAGAAACAGGAAATCTGCTTTAAGGGCGCTAACTACAAGGAAGACTGTGGCATCTACGTCCACCTTTCTGAGCCGGATAAATACCCTAATGCAAAATTGTGGCCATCTGGAGTAATGATAGAAATCACTTTAGAGGAGGTGGAGGCTATCCGAAATGAATTACAGCGAGAGTTGGGTCATACTGTAAAAACATTTAAACGCACGCAAGCATGAAAACAAGTCTATTTATTTTCTTGTGCAGCATACTCGCAATCGCCATCTCCTTCAAACCTGAAGGGAATAGCATGCCCTCCGGACTCCCCGTAGTGCCGCTGGCCGACAACGCCGGCGATTACCGCAGCGGCCAGCTCACAGAAGAGCAGCTGAAGGATGTCTTGCAATCCGACGCCATTAACGCGGTTATCCGCCTCAACGGCGACCAGGGCAAAGATGGCGAGATACTAAGCACCGCCGACGAGCAGGATCTGGTCGAATCGTACTTCGTTGAATTCTACCGCTTCGATGCCCACAGCGCCCGCGACCGGGCGAAGCTGGTGAAGGTACTGAACGAACGAAACGCCCTGATTCACTGCCGGCACGGTGTGCACCGGACCGGCGCTGCGGTAGGGCAGTACCTGCAACAAAAAGGCTACACGCCTGCACAGATAATTGCTCACTTGGGTTGGGAGCAATATAACGAACAGTGGCGCGGTAAATACCGCGAATACTACGACATAGCGGTTACGCCTGAATGATTTTCGCCCAAAGGCGATCCCTTGTTTTCCATTTTTAGCAGCCTGCCCCCCAGGCTGTTTTTCAAGGGTTTCACCATCACTTATTGTCCTTAGACTGCGGGGATGAATGGCCGACATTCATCCCCACAAAATCCTGAGATATGTATACTGACATTTCCACAGGCGAGCCATTGCCATGCGCCCGCCAATCATTTCCTGACTTTCAACTGCCGAACCTATGATAAAGAACGTCGCCGACATTCACAATGTCAAGCTGCTGGACGTGATCTCGCAGCACGTAGACCTCAAAAAACGTGGCAGCGAATGGGTCGGCTGCTGCCCGTTTCACCCCGAAAAAACACCGTCGTTTTCGGTAGCTCCGAGCAAAGGCATCTACAAGTGCTTTGGCTGCGGGGTGGGGGGCAACTCGCCGGTGTCGTTCCTGATGGATTTGAAGTCGCTGACGTACCCCGAAGCGCTGGAAGAAGTGGCCACCATTGGCAGGGTGGTGGTGGAGTACGAAACCAGCAAACCAGAAGTGCAGGAGCGCATGAAGGTGCAGGCAGAGCAGCGCAAAACCCTGCTGGAAGTGCTGCACGAGGTGGAACAAGCCTACCACGCTAACACGTTCACGCCGGAGTGGCACGACCTGCGCGAAGTGGGTTGCGCCGGCAGGGTGTACAGCTATGAGACCAGGATGAAATTCCGGCTCAGCTATGCACCGGCGAAGTCGTTCCTTGCCGGAAGGCTGGCCGCTGTGCCACTTACCGAGCCGCTACTGGAGCTTGGCCTGATCCGAAAGGATGAACGCCACGGCGGGTTCTACGACTTCTTCCGCGATCGCTACTTGTTCCCGATCCACAACCACCTGGGCAAGGTGGTAGCCTTCGCCGGGCGCAAACCGGAGACGGACAAGAACCACGAAAACCCGAAGTACATCAACTCTCCGGAGTCGGAAATTTTCCGGAAAGAAGAAATCCTCTACGGCTTGTTTCAGGCCAAGAAGGCCATCACCACCGATGGCGTGGCCTATCTGGTGGAAGGCTACACCGATGTGATCTCGATGCACCAGGCGGGCATCGAGAACGTGGTGGCCAGTTGCGGCACGGCGTTCACGGAAAAGCAGGCCGATCTGCTCAAGCGATTCACGGAGCACGTGTTTGTGCTGCGCGATGGCGATGCGGCCGGCCTGAAAGCTGCGGTGCGCGATGTGGAATTGCTTATCGCAAAAGGCTTTGAGGTGACGGTGTGCCTGCTGCCCGATGGCGAAGATCCGGACAGCTTTGTGCGGAAGCAGGGCAAGAAGGGGATGGAGTTTTTTCTTGCCGAAAACAAGGAAAACGGACTGATCTGGCGATGCATGCGCGAGTGGGACGACAAGGATGTATTTGCCAAAGAGCGAGCCTTCCGGATGTGTGGGCAATTGCTGGCGCAGGTAGATAGCCCATCTATGCGCGAAACCTACGTCCGCGAGCTTACCAAATCGAGCCGGATGGGTGCCGTAAAAAGCCAGATTAAGGACCAGATTGAAGCGGCAGAGGCGAAGCTGCCTTCTGTGGCGGATAGCTTCCTGAGTCCGGAACAGCAACACGATGTTGTGAACTACGGCATCTATGAAGGTGGCAAGTGCTACTTTGTCACCAGCGATGCGGGCAACACGGGTTTTGCGGTAAGCAATTTCACCATTAAGCCCATCATGCTCATCATCGGCGCTGAGCGGTCGCAGCGCCTGATAGAGCTGGAGAATGAATACGGCAAGAAGATCATTTGCAACCTGCCCAGCGAGGCGATGACCACGCTCGGGGAGTTCAAAAAGATCGTGGAAGGGAAGGGTAACTTCCATTTCACCGGCAAGCCGGAACACTTCGACAAGGTGAAATCAAAGGTGTACCAGCAATCGAGTGATTGCTACCCCCTGAACACGATGGGGTGGAACAAAGCGGGCTTCTACATTTGGGGCAATGGGCTGAGCGTGAACGGAGAGTTTCGGCCAGTGAACGAATATGGCATCGTGGACCACGATAAGGTCCAATACTTTTTGCCAGCGTTTTCGAAGATTCAGGATTCTATCATGGGCGATGACTCGGATGATAGCTTTGAGTTTGAGCGAAAGTTTGCCTTCTATGGCGATCGGGACTGCATCACCTTCGAGGCATGGAGCAGCATGATGGTGGACGTGCATGACTTCAACGGCATGATCGGCGTGGCCTACGTGCTGGCTGCCTGCTACCGCGACATCATTTTTGGCAAACTGAGCTTCTTCCCGCACATCAATTTGTTTGGCCCACCGGCTACGGGCAAAAGCTTTATGGCGCGCAGCCTGATGGCCATGTTTGGCCGCGAAGCCGACCACGATCCTTTCAACCTGCTTGGCGGCACGCCGGTGGCGTTCAAGCGCAGACTTGCCCAGGTCGCTAATGCGCTGGTGTGGTTTGATGAGTATAGCAACGGCGTGGATCTGCGCAGGGTAGAGGCGCTGAAAGGGGCTTATGACGGCGCTGGCCACGAACGCGGCATAGCCGACAACAGCAGCAACCGAACCAAAACCACGAAAGTGCGCAGCGCCCTGGTGATAACAGGCCAGGAGCAGCCCACGCAGGACGTGGCGCTGTTCACGCGCTGCATCAGCCTCAACTTTCCGAAAATTGTCAATACCACCGAGCGCCAAAGCAAGGCGAAAGACCTGAAGGACATTGAAAAGACCGGCCAGCTCACCCAGATCACGCAGTTCCTGCTCAAATTCAGGAAGGAAGTGCAGGATGAATTCTCTGAAACCTTCGAGCGTATGCAGTCGCTGGCTATGCAAACCCTGATTGAGAGCGATGAGGTGATGCCTACGGACCGCATCGTGAAAAACTACATGGTGCTGATCAGCATAGTGATGGTGCTGAAAGATCGGCTCAAGTTTGGGTTTCCGGTGGATGCCTTCATCACGTACTGCATGAACATGATTGTGGAGCAAAGCCGCAACATTGCGCAGGAGGATGAGAACTCCGTGTGGTGGCGCATTGTGGACTACCTGCTGAGCAACAACGACATCAGGCACCACGAAGATGTGCTGATTGAGCAGAAAAATCGGGTGACGCTGCACGTGGAAGGGGCGAGCAGAAAAGAGAAGTCGGCCACCCGGGAGAAGAATTTCGGCGAAGCCACTCAATTGCTTTTCATCCGCTTCAACAAGGTTCACCAGCTCTATTTGGAGCGCCATTTGAGAACCCGCCAAAAGAAGGGTTTGGACCTTCAGGCATTGCAATATTACCTGAAACAATCGGAGGCTTATGTGGGGTATTGCAGGGCCAAAAAGTTCGGCGATAATGCATACTCCTGCTATGTGTTTCGGGTGGATGGATTGCCGATTGAATTGCCACTTTCGATGATGGTGAAAGACGAACAGACGATCTTCTAACTATGTGTACCCGCGTTTTTTAAAAAAAAAAAAAGATTTCGCGTCGGGAAACATGGTATATGGTGCCAACGTGCCAACTTTTTGCAAAATAGTAGTCTAAAAAGTTAGATAACTATTTGAAATACAAAATGTAAGACGCTGTTTTTCGTGCCAACTTCGTGCCAACTTCGTGCCAACTTCGTGCCAACTTCGTGCCAACTGGCCACAACTTTGCGAAACCCCGGTTGGCACGAAGACCCAAAAGTTGGCACGTGCCAACCGGTTTTTGGAAGATTAATATTTTGTTTATCAATCTATTATATCAAAAGTTGGCACGGTTGGCACGGTTGGCACCAAAAACACACTTTCCAGATTTTTAGAATTTTTTTTTTTTGACTTCTTCAAAATCTACGCAACATGGAAAATGCATTCATAATCGCTGAAATCAGCCTCGAATTGGGGGTGAGAGAGCTGTCATACAAGGGTCTGATTTTGCTTAGAAAAATGACCCGCTCGGAGGCCAATCTGAGATACACTTCTCTGTATGATGTGCGCGATGTTTTGCGCAACGAAAAGCCCAAATATGGCACCACTACCGAGCAGCAAATAGCCGAGATGAAGCGCTGGCTGCCCGAAGTGCGCCGGCAGGTAGGAGAGGGGATACTGAACCAGGAATATGGCAGTGCTGCCGGCAGGAAAAAAGTGCAGGCTGTGGAAGAGGGAATTAAGTATTTGGAGAACTTGAAAGCGCTGACGATATGATCCAATACCTAATAATTGACCTCTTCTGTGGCGCAGGCGGATGGACTACCGGTGCAGAAAACGCCCGCGACGCCAAAGGCAACAAGGTTGCCAAGGTGATTGCTTGCGTGAACCATGACGAGCTCGCCATCGAAAGCCACGCCGCCAACCATCCCGATGTGTTGCACTTCCGGGAAGACATTCGAACCATGCAGCTTGCGCCGCTGGTGGCGCATGTGGCGGCCATGCGACAGCGATACCCGACCGCGAAGGTGATTTTGCATGCCTCGCTGGAATGCACAAATTTCAGCAACGCAAAGGGCGGCTTGCCCCGCGATGGAGATAGCCGCACACTGGCCAACGACTTGTTCCGATACGAAGAAGCCTTGCCGCTTGACTACATCACGATCGAAAACGTGCGGGAGTTTATGAGCTGGGGACCGCTTGACGAAAAAGGCAAGCCGCTGAGCCGCCTGCATGGCCGCGATTATGTGCGGTGGTGCAATAAGATGCAGCAGCGCGGATACCAATACACGCACCGGCTGCTGAATGCCGCCGATTTTGGAGCCTATACCTCGCGCATCCGGTTTTTTGGCATCTTTTCGCGGCCAGGGTTGGCCTCTGGGTTTCCGCAGCCTACTCATGCCCGCAATCCGGATAAAGCAGAAATGTTTGGCGCGCCGCTGCACACCTGGATGCCGGTGCGCGATGTACTGGATCTGCATGAGGAAGGAGAAAGCATCTTCAACCGTTCGAAACCGTTGGTGGAGCGCACGCTGCGCCGCATTCTTGCAGGGTTGAAGAAGTACGCTACTAAGCAGCATGATCATTTTATTACTAAGTACTATGGCAGCGCCGATGGCAGCTTCGATAATGGATACAGCGACATCAATGCGCCAGCGCCCACATTGACCACTTCGCCGCAATTAGGCTTAGTAAGCACCGAGTTTCTGACCACATACTACGGCAAAGGAGGTTTCACGGCTGCCGACCATCCCTGCCCAACGCTGGGTACTAAGGACACCGCTGCTAAGGTGAAACTGTGCTGGTTGGATAAGCAATACAATGCCGACAACAACCACCAGTCGGTGGAAGTACCAGCAGGTACGCTTATGACGAACAATAAATTTGCCTTAGTAACCGCCCTGCCTTTTCTGCTGGATGGCAATGGTTTTGGGCAGGATAGGCGTGCCAGGTCGCTGGAAGAGCCTGCACCCACTTTGCTGGCTTCGCGCAGAAACCACTACTTGGTCAACTGCAATAGCAGCACCTCGCCCTGCATAGGTGTGGATGCTCCTGCTCCGACGATCACCACGGGCCGCACTCATTTTTTGGTCAATCCTCAATACGGCAATGGTGGCAGCGCCGTGGATGCGCCCTGCTTCACGCTCATTGCCAGGATGGATAAGAAGCCCCCGTACTTAGTAAGTCTTGCCGAAGGGAAATCTGCTACTAAGCAGGCGGAAGTGGCCGGGAATGCTACCATGCGCGAAATTCTGGACTTCATGGCTGAACACGGCATCGTGGATATTAAGCTCCGGATGCTAAATATTCAGGAGCTGAAACGGATCACGGGTTTCCCTGAATCTTACGTACTGCGTGGGCCAAAAGCCGCACAAAAGAAATTTATTGGCAATGCTGTGCCGTGCCTGATGGCTCAGCGCATTATCGAAAACCTTGCTCGCCATGCCAATTGACTACCGCGACTACCCGCCCACCTGGCTAACCCACATCCGCCCGCGCATTATGGCCCGGGCGGGTGAGGTGCGCGACGATGCCGGACACATCGAGCAGCATGCCCGGTGCGAATGGTGCCAGGTTCAGAACCACGACCCGCATCCCCAAAAGGGCTACCGGGTGGTGCTTACCATAGCCCACCTCGATCACGACAAAGAAAACTGGGAAGTGGCCGATGAACGCCTGGCTGCACTCTGCCAGGGCTGCCACCTGAGCTACGACCGACCCAGACACGCACAGAACAAAAAGTACGGACGCAACTGGAAGAGAGCACAATTAAAAATGGACTTGTAAAAATCACTGCTTCATGAAATTCATCTACTTAATAATCCTCATCGGCCTGGCTTACTTAGCCATCCCAAAGCGGCGCGAGCCGCAGCAAACACATGCTGGCTACACCGAAGATGGCTATTTCCTCTACAAAGGCATGCGGGTGCGCAAATGCCGGCAGCTCGTACAGGATGCGGACGGGAACTACATCGTGGATGGCGCACGCATCACGGTGGCGGAGTTGGAAAAATGGTTTAACGCTTTAAATAACTAAACACAATGTTTTACAAAATCGAAAAAGGCAAAGACTTATTTCATCAAATTGTAGCCATCTTCCTGCAGGCGAAAATTGAGCGGGCCGTGATTGCGAAGTGGGCAGAAGACCAGGGCGCAAAAGACTACGTAGCTTATCGGAGTGGCTTGGTGAACCCACCGGTGGGTGTGATTTTTGAGAGCATACCACCCGCAAAAGGCTGGAAGTTTAACAAGCAGCATAGCTATTGGAGGCCAGACAACAGCCGCGAAGGCGCTGCACTGAAACGGCAGATAGAAGACCTGCCAAAGATGGGCAAGGATGTTTTGGCGAAAGCCTTGGAGTTTGAGACCTACGAGCATGAAGTGGGCGGTCGGAACATGATGGTGTTTTGCCCTGAAGTGTACGCGAATCCGGAATATGTAATTGTGAAATATCCGGATGGATACAATGGAACTATACCCGCTGACCTGGAAGAAATTACTCAAAGTGAATATAAAAAACTGATGCCGGTATGATAGACGTGAAAATCTTGGCAGGATACCTGCCCTACAACCTGCAATTTGAAGGTGGTGGCGACATCTGGACGATGGCCGGACTACGCACTAATGGCGATGTAGTCTTAAGAAACGGACTTCATACACAGGCAATCCCCGCAGAAGTGGTGGGATTAGAATACAAGCCGATGCTACAAAAGATTGAAGGGCTTGATGACGAACAGCGCGAATCATTTAGGTCTGTTACGCCAAGGGCTTACGCCGCCACATGGAAAAACACGGCACTTGTCGCACTCAAACAAGCCCAGTGGTTTCTTGAGCATCATTACGACATCCACGATTTGTTTGGCAAAGGCTTGGCAGTGCGTAAAAGACCGCAGCCATGACCGAATATTTAAAACCGCAAAACTGCGGTTTATTTTCTAACACAAAATCTTTCTAATCATGAAAAACACAGCATTTTCCTTCAATTACAACGGCACCAAGATCCCCGTAGTGGATCATGACAATACGTACTATGTGCCAATAACCCCCATCTGTGAATTGCTCGAGGTGGATTACCAGAAGCAATTGAATTTCCTTCGACAGAACGACTTGTGCACTAACCGAATCACTACACTGGTGGTGGAAGATGGTAACAAACCCGGCTTTAGAGCAATGGTCTGCCTGCCGCTAATGTTGGCGGTTGGTTGGATACCTAATATCAAATCAAACCGATTGGGTTTTGACCAGGAGTTAATCGCCTTCTTAGAATCCTTCTTCGCCTTTACTAAGCAAATTGAGCAGATGAAGCCAACTTACTGGTGGAATTAGATCAATGTTAATCATTTTACAATCACTCAATCACAAAGTTTCATCTAATGAAAGAGTCAATTCACTTTATTTACAACGACACGGAAGTAGATTTCCGGTCAAATGGCAATGAAGATCTTATGGTGAATGCCACTCAGATGGCTAAAATTTTCGGAAAAAACGTTCGCGTTTTTCTTAAAACAGACCATGCAAAGGAGTTCATAAATGCCCTGGAGCTTGTACCATTTGGTACTAGGTCGGCTCCCTTAAAAAGAGAAGAAATTATTAAAATTGTTAATGGGGTGAACACCTGGATGCATCGAATTTTAGCCTTAAAGTTTGCGGCATGGCTTGATCCAAAATTTGAAGTTTGGGTATTTTCAACCATAGACAAAATCCTCCTCGGTCACTACAGGGAACTAAAGGAAGCCACCATCGAAAAACTGCAAGCCGAAAAAGACCTCGCCGCCAAGAAAGAAGAGCTGATTAAAAACCATCCTGACCTGGCCGAGATATTCGAGTTGGAATTGAAAATAACGGCAGCAGATCGGAAGCGCTTGAAAGCTTTGAAGGCATCGGTTGCGCAATTGAAGCTTGACTTTTTTCCAGAAACAGTTACTTAATAAACGGGATTTCCCGCTTTTAAAAACCCCAATTCGCGTTTTTTTCACTGAACCTGCATTGGCCACGCTACCAATGCAGGTCTCAAAAAAAAAACTTGCACCATTTTCACATAATGTATATCTTTGCACTACCAAACCATTATGCGTGGGCGCAAGCCTGCAACAACCTGTGCAGGTTTTTTCATGCCTGCACGTTACTGAATCAGAAAACGGGTGTTGTTGTCCCGAACACGGGGGAAGCCCGTGCGTCCCACGCAAGTGGTTTGGTAGCGGGATGGCGGCACTCGTTTTCTTGTTGTCGCCAAATCATCAATACCAAATAGATGAGTACTCCTAAGTTAGACATGTCAATGAGCCTCAAAGAGGCCAACGAAACCAAACTCACCCTCGCAGAGGTCGTGATTTCTTTTCTTGCACGAGAAGAGCTGAGCGCCGAGCAACGCAACGATGCGCTCAAGTGTTGGATCACCAGCTCGACGCTCATCGAGCAAAACACGATCAGGAAGCCGAGAGGGTAGCGCACGACCACACGCACAGCATCAAAAGAGGGTATCACCTGCATGGGTGGCGCCCTCTTTTGCTTTGCGTCCTTGGTACACAATGAAGCATGGTGCAGATTTGCATCCATGAGCACACCAGTGTTGTACATTATGCCCAAGCGCGGCGCCTACGTGGCCATGGCCATTTGGCCGGTCATCCTGCATAAGCGGGGCCGCACCATCACGCCCGAAACGCTTAACCACGAGCTCATTCACCACGCTCAGCAAAAGGAGCTGTGGCTGGTGGGGTTCTATCCGCTCTACCTGTTCTATTTCCTCCGGAATTATTGGCGTCTGCGCGATTGGAATCTGGCCTATTCAGCCATCCCGTTTGAGGCGGAATCCCATGCCAACGAGAACAATTATAGCTATCTCAAAACCCGGCCCCGCATGGCGTGGCGCAAAAAGGTGCGCGCATGACCGAGGTGAGCTTCAGTGCAGCGGATCACCTGGTGCTGACCGGGGATTTTGAGGCCGACATCAATGTGGGCTTTCGGCAGCGGGTGGACGTGATTCTGTACCCGAGCCTGACCCGGGTGGCAGCCACGTACTGCCTGACACACCGAAAGTGGAACATGAAGCGCGAAAAACCCCAGTATCCGGACCGGAAAGACACCACCGTGTTTGTGAAGGCGGGCTGGGACATTCACACAATAGGGGAGACCCCACAGGTGGCCCCGGCCATTGAGCAGGCTTTGATAAAATTAATGACTGAACCCTACGAAATGAATGAAGACCTGGTGCGCTGGGCCGTGAGCGGTGTAGATGTGCCAGGCTTATTTTTTCGATAACTAAGCCGCAGCCTTTCCCCCCAGGGATGAGGAAAAAACACATGAGGCAATGGATTCTTTGAACGTATCGAATAACCCCATGAACTACACGGGCGAGGCGGTGCGCCGCAGCTTCGAGACCAGCCCCGACACGGTGTATGGGGTGCTGGTGGGCTTGATGGTGCTGGCCATTATGTTTATGGCCTGGATTATTGTCCGAAAGGATAAAAAGCTCATAGAGCTGAACGTGAGCACCATTGAGATTTTGAAAGACCTGAACACCTCGCTGCTGCTAATGAAGCGCGAAATAGAAGAAACCCGTGAGCATCTCGAACAATACATATCTACAACCAGAAAATAATTCGACATGCAACCAACACTCAAAAATTTGGAAAAAGAGCGCCAGGAGCTCACAAATCAACTGAAATGTTTTTCGACTGGATCCGAAATAGATGGCGAAGTCTCGCCGCCCGTGTCAGAAGTGCAACTTCCAGCGCCCGCGCAACGTACAACGGTCTTAGGGCTGCCATCCGGCTTGGGAATTCCGCCGTTAGAGTCCTTCGCGGCATTGGGTCGAAAGCGGAAATTGCAGGAAAAAGAAGCATGATTATTGCAAAGATTAATTCCACGAATATCCGGAACACCGAAGAATTAGTTCGCGGATCGCTTGAAACGATTGAAGGCGCGTTTGCCGCCACGGCAGACGGAAAAGTCACGTTTTCGGATGCGGCAATTATTTTCAACATCGCTACGCCTATCCAGGCGGCGATCGAGGAAATTGCCGAAGTGAAAACGGAGCTGGCGAACAGCACGAACGAAGAATTCGAGCGCGCGTTTGCGGCAGGCGCTTCCGGTTTCCTGATTCCAGGAAAACCAGAACTGACCGCCGACATCGCTGGCCTCGTGAAAGGCATTTTCCACGCCACCCGCATGATTGTGCGCGGCGGGAAGCAAGACGAACCGTTACCTGCATAGGCAGGAAGTATTGGGATGACAATTTGTTAGGAAAAACCTTGTTATATGACAAGGTTTTTCCTTATTTTTATGGGAAACAAGGGGTCGGATTTATGAGAGAACAGTTAAATGATCTGACCAAGATGCTACAAATTTACATGGAGGCCCGAATTCCGGTTCGGCCCCACCTGAAAAAATTCCTGCACAAGGCTGAAAGAATCAAAGCCGACGCTCCGCTGCACCTGACCAGCGGCAGCGCCATTGCGTATTTTATGAATCTGCTGTTTTGCAACAAATCGGCCATCATAGAGGCCGAGCAGCGATTCCACTCCAAGCGCTCGCCTGAAGCGCTTGATAAGACTTTTTCGGAGACCGTGAGCGTGATCATAAGCGCCAACCTGCAACTCCACAACCGCATCTTCATCAGCGCCGACAGCATAGTGGCCCTCGATCGTTTTCTCGACAAAATGATGAAGGAACGGCTGATGGACAGGGTAGAGCACCGCCTGGACAGCCAAACCGAAAAAGATTGCATTCTGGCCTTCATGGACGAGTACGGCATGACGGAGGATGACATTTCGTTCGATGCGCTGAAAAAAGCAGTGCAAAGAACCCGCGAAAAGGACAAAAAAGCCGTGTTTGATCTACAAACATGTCCCGCAGTTTTCCGCACTTAAAAAGCGCTTAAAAACGGCTTAAAAAGGCCGCTGTTGAGCCTGTCCTTCGCCGCTCCGTGCCCCACATCTACTTTTGTGGGCATGGAACTAACCGGCATATCGAACCTGTGCGGCCAGCTCAATCTGGCGGGCTTGCAAAAGGTGGAATACGTGCCAACCACGTGGGTGGATGTGGCCGGGTATAACGACATCGTTGTGCCCGGCCACACTCGTTTGGAAGCCGTGCCACTCGACAGCGGAAAAGCCTGGCTGACCATGCCGCTCTTGCCTGCAGGAAAACTGTGGAGCGAAAGCCCCGACCGCAGCGCCCAGGGCAAAAGCTACGAGCAGCAGGTGGCAGGCACCACGCCCCGCCTGACGCACGCAGCCAGTGGCGAGCTGGAGCAAATGGACGAATATCGCTACCTGCTGCGCCTGACGGACCGGAATGGCCTGATGTGGATTCTTGGCACGCTGAACACACCGTTCGATTTTTCGCACCAACAAAACACGGGGGATGAAACCGGCCTGGCAGCCTACACGGTGCGCTGGGTGAGTGCTACGCGGCGGAAGGCGGTGGGGTTTGTGGCGGGGTAGGGTCTTTGGAAAAGTATTGTTAACGCAAATAGATTGCGCTTATGAATATCAATATTATTGAAAAAATCGTGGGTGGTGTATGGATGATGGACCCGATGACGGCCAACGCCTACCTGCCAATTTTTGCCAAAATTCTTGGTGGAGATATGCAGGGCATGAGCGAGGAAGTTATCCGGCCCTATGCCTATTCCACGATTCGCGGCGGCAACTATACGGATTTTGGCACGGCTCCCAGTAGCTCCATCGCGGTGTATCCGATCACCGGCCTGATCATGAAGGAGGATAACTGGATGAATGGCTGGTTCGGCATGAAAACCCTGATGGATACCGCGCAAAAAGCAGACAAAGCCGAAAACATCATCGGCCACTTTTTTGATTTCGATTGCGGCGGTGGTGAAGCTTCGATTATTGAAACCGTAGCGCAAATGGTGCGCGCCAAGCTGACTAAGCCGGTGGTGTGCTTTTTTAACGACAAGTGCTGCTCAGCGGCCTACTACATTGCTGCAGGCGGGGATGAGCTCTATGCGTCAGAACCTACGGATATTGCCGGCAGCATCGGCATCATGGCCAGCTTCAAGGATTTTCGCGGTTTTTTTGAGCAAATGGGCATCAAAACCCATGAAATCTACTCCAAGTTCTCCGACAAAAAGAACCAAACCATGATCGCCGCCCGCGAAGGCGATTATGAACCTTATCAGGAAAAAATACTCGATCCATACGCTCAGCAGTTCATCGCCACGATGAAACAATTCCGCCCCGGCATGACGGCTCCAGAAGCCTACGCCGGTGAAATCTATACAGCGGAAGAAGCCAAAGCCATCGGCATGATAGATGGCATTCTCACACGCGAAGCGGCCCTGGAACGGGTAATTCAATTACACAACAACAATCTTGAAATGAAGAAAATTGGAACCGTTCTCGGCTATCAGCTTGAGATGAAAGACGGTGGCTGTTTTCTGCGTGCGGACGAACTCGCAAAGCTGGAAAATAACCTCGTCACCGGCTCGGATGAAGTAGTCGAAAAAACTGCCCTGCAAGGTTTGCAGGATGGCCTCGGCAAGATCACCGGATCGCTGGAAAGCATTGCTACCCGCCTCACGGCACTGGAAACAACGACGACGGCGCAAGCCACGGAACTGGAAACACTGAAGGCTGCGCCGGGCGCTACGAAGACGGAAACGAAAGCTGAAGGCGACCTGAAGGATGGGGAGTTTAGGGATGCGTTGGCCGAATTCAACAAAACAATGGAAGCCGCTGCTTCCACTGGCCGACTGGTGGTAACGAAGTAACCCGATTGTCTTACACTGTAAAACACTATAAGTAGCGATGGCACACACCATTACCATAGAGGCACTTGCGGAGGGACTTAACCAGGTCTCTCAGCAGTTCTCGACAATCATTCACGATACCCTGCGCACCGGGCTCGAATTTGAGACCCAAGTGCCAATGGTAGAAACAGACTACGCCTACACCGGCCAAAAGGTAAGCCTCGGCCAGGTGTTACAGCCGTATCAGTACCAGTTCACACCAGTGAACAGCGAAACGTTTGACGGCATCACCAGCTACCTCAAGCCGATTAAGTCGGACTTGCTGTTCTCGGCGGATCAGTTGGAAGACTTCTTCTCGAAGTGGCGCCCAAGCTGGTTCACGCCGGATCCGAACAAGACGCAAATGGGCTATGCTCAGTACGTCATTCAGAACCACATCCTGCCGAAAATCACAGAAGACCTGAACACCCTCTCCTGGAGTGGGGAATACGCTGCCCCTACGCCTGGTACTGCCGGCGCGTTGGCGGGTTCGGTGGATGGGTTCAAAGTGAACCTGGAAACCCACATTTCGGATGGGCTTATCAGCCCGTTGGCTGTGGGCGCTATCGTACCATCCAGCATGGTGGATCAGGTTCGCGAATTCTGCCAGCTTATTCCGGAACCATACCGGTATCGGAAAGGCATCATCTTCATGTCGAAGACCAACGCGCAGTACTACGCCGACAACTACCAGGACAAATGGAAGACCAGGTTGGTAAACGAACAGCAGCAAGATTCACTCTACCTGAGAGTGGACCACTACAACAAGATGATTGTTGGCGTGACCGCAATGGAAGGCAGCGACCGTTTCATCTGCAATTTCGACAACCTGGCCAGCATGATTGTGGGCTCCCGCCGTGGATATCCACCATACTTCAATTTCCGTTTTGAGCCGGAAGATCGCACGTTGAAGTGCTTTGCAGAGATTTACCGCTTCTACAACTTGGAAACGGCGCTGCACATCTTCCTGAACGATCAGGAATAGGCGTAACCCGATTTTTTCACACAGAAATTTCCATTTTTATCATGGCAAATAAGAAAGAACTCACTTTGGAAGAAGCAATCTCCACGATTGACGAGCAAACCAAAGTGATCACAGAACTGAAGGCGAAGCTTGAGCGCGGAGAAGACGACATCCAGCGCGAAGTGAACCGCCGACTGGAAGCCGCATTGGCAGGCGGCAAACGCCGGGTAGTGATCCCGGGCACCGTGGAGCTGGACGTAGAGAATGCAGCCGGCAAAATCGAAACCGTAGTCGTAGAAGTGAAAGATGGCGTGCCATCCTTTACCGATGGCGGCGTTTCGATGGGCACCGACCAAATCCTCCGCCTCGCCAACGGCGAAAAGCTCACCGAAGCCGACCTCGCCAAATTCCCGGCAATGGCCACCCTGACGCCGGAAACGGCAAAGGCGAAGCTCACCAGCCTTTTCGCAAAAGGAGCGGGTTTCCTCAAGCGCGTTGCGGCAATGCTCGTGATGGGCTTCATGTTCTCGTTGCTGCTGCCAACGCAGGCGGATGCGCAGGTGCGCGATGGCCGTTTCTACACCATCGCTGCTGACACGATCACCAACGCGGGTACGGAATACGTTTATTTCCCGAATATCATTTGGGATTTCAACGAATACGACTACACGGTGCAATTCGTAACCACCCAGATCAGCGGCACCAGCACACTGACCGTGACCAGCCAGCAAAGCATGATCGAAACCGGCACGTCAAACTCCCTTTTTGTGGATATTGACACCACCGCGATGGCAGGCGCCACGACCAAGCTCATCCAAAACGACATCAAAGGCATCCGGGTGCGATGGAAATGCACCAATGCCGGCACGGGCGTGATCAGGTATTACGGGGTCGTGCGGGTACGAAAGAAAAAGTCCGTACAGTAGTAACCCTATTTTTTCACGTTTTGAAAGCTAAAGAACATGGCTTGCAATATAAAAACGGTTACTCGGGCTTGCGGTACGGCGCTTCTGACGGGCACGGAAGACTTTATCTATCTGATTCCACAATCGGAGGTAGAGGCTTTCCCCGCAGTGGTGAGCGGCACCGATCCGGGCGACTCGAAGACCTTAGATGAGGCTTGGGATTTGGTTTCAACAGTTGGCCTCGGCTACTGGCGCAAAATCCCGGTCTTAATTGACACGGGGCAGCAGACTAATACACTTGAAGGCCAGGTAGGCGGGCGGATGATCCGTCAGCGCGCAATTGGCTTCATACCGGGCAATGATGCGACTATTGTCGAATTAATTGACACCCTGCTGAAATGCGATGGATGTTTGATCGCCATGACCCCCAACAAAGATGGGAACCATCACGTGCTGGGCAATTTGACGAATGGCGTGTATCTTGAGGTTATTGAAGGCGGAAGTGGCGGTGACCGCGTGGGCTACAACTTTACGTTGCAGGCCAACACCGGGGTGACGACGTTCATCTACCCAACCACCTTGGGTATTGACATCACGCCAACACCAACGCCATAAACCTATTTTCTAACCTGGTAAAATTCTGACGAATGAAACCCACACCACAATTGCCGTCTGAGGTTGCCAAGGTCTTCGACCTGGTGAACTGGACGGGCGGGGTAAAGCAGGATTTTGGGCCTGTATTCGGAACGGTGGACTTATCCACCCTGACGGTTCAAAAGGCCGAGAACCTGGTACGAAAGGGCTTCACGAAGCTGGCGCGCAAGGTTGCGCAGCCGCTGGTGAAAGTGCCTGCTGAGAAGTAAGATTTTGTGAAGCAAATACAATCCATATTGCAGGCCCCGAGGTGAAAGCTTCGGGGCTTTTCATTGCCTATGACGATATCCGAATGGCTCGATAATGGCGGCAGTTTCGCCCAGGGAATGCAGTTACTGCGTGCTCACGCTGCCAATGTACCTGCTGCACTGGAACGGGCAGCGCTGGCCGCGTTTGTGGATCCAGCGGCGAAGCAGTTGCTGCGGGAACGGTTGCAGGCGTTGCGCCCGGCGCAGAAAGCTCCTCAAGCTAACAAACCGGCAAATAAGCCGGTAAAACAGCAGTATAGGCCCGACATCGGCGACCAGGCCACGCCGATCGAGGTGCTACAACTGCGCGACAGAGGCAAAAACCTCCTCAAACAGCAAAGCCGCTTGCATGCCCTGCTTTGTGCTGCACAAACTGACCAAGAGCGCTACGAAATAGCCCGCGAAATGATGGAAGATGTCATTCCGCAGATAGACTTCATCTATAATTCTGTCCGCGACTGGGAAAAGACGGGCGTGGCGCCTCTCAGCGACCGCGAAAACATCGTGCGCAGCACCGTGGAGAAGATGCAGCGCCTCGAAAGCCTGCGCACCCGGGTAGCGCGGGTGAAAATGTGGCTGGAAGGAAAAAAGATACTCAGCCCGACAGACAGGCAACGATATGAGCAGGAAGTGGCTGTGAAAGAACTGGAAATGGCCGAAATACGGCAGGAATTGGGCATAGAGTAGGCCGCGTCCTTCTGTAAGGGCCTGAATTGCCAGAATTTTGTACAAATGACAAGATTTTTGACAAAAATTGAGAAAAATGCGCAAAATATCGGCATTTGATGCCATCAGACGACATTACAAGAATCCCCGGCATAAGTTATCCGAAACCCACCAACGCATTCACCAGCGCTGGATTTCCGCTTACGCAAAAATGAAAAGCGGCACCTCGGAAGGCGAAAGAATCGCCATCCACATGGAGGAATTTGGGATAGAGCGCAGTGAAGCGTATCGGGATTTTGCACGTGCGCTCAACCTTTTCGGCGACGTTCAAAAAGCCGAGAAAGAAGGAATGCGATGGGTGCTTTATGGCTTTGCACTCGAAGCCTACAACCTGGCCAAAGAAGCCGGTAGCCACAAAGGAATGAGCAGTGCCGTTGCGCAAATGACCAAACTGCTCGGCCTCGATCGGGAAGACCCCGATATGCCAAACTTCAAAGACCTTGAGAGTGGGCATATCCTTATAGCGGTCCCGAAAGAGATAGAAGACGCCCTGAAAAGCATGCTTAAAAGCGGCGTGATGAACTTCTCGAAGCTGCGCCCGCCTGGGGAGAGTATTCCTGTAGAAATCCCCGAAGCAGAGATCGTGCATGATTGAGGAAACGGATCGGCTGGCCATCCGCGACGCGGTTTCCCGCATTCACGAGCGCGGATCAGGCGACTACACCAGTTTGCTTCGTCAGGTGGAGCAGAAATACCGGGTGGTGCGACTCAATGCGCCACAGCTCGCGGCCAGCTTCAGCATGGCCAAAACCCTCATACTCGAATGGGGAAGGGGCACCGGAAAAACCACCATCATCGGCGACCGGCTGAATAAGCTGCACCGCCAAATGCCACGATCATCGGGCCTGCTCATTGCGCCTACCTACCAAATGACGCTCACGCGTATCCTGCCAGCACTCATTCAGGGGTTGGAAATGTTCGGGTTATTTGAGAACCTGCATTATTTCATAGCCCAACAGCCTCCCCGCGCCTGGCGCGCCTCCTGGGGCCGTGCTTATCAGCCGCCCAGGAGTTACGACCACTACATCACGTTTTACAACGGCATGGGCGCGCACCTGATCAGTCAGGATGTGGCCGGCGATGGCCGCGCCCTCAGTACAGACTGGATCATCGGCATGGAAGCTGCTATGCTGAGCAACGACAAGCTTCAGGAGAACACCGATCCGACGCTTCGCGGTACGAACACCAGCGCTTTCCGCAAATCGCCGCTTTTTGGCTCTCGCATGTACGAAAGCAGCACACCCATAACGCCGGATGGCATGTGGCTGCTCGACTACGAGGCCAAGGCGATGGCGGCGCCGAAGCAGTTCAATTTCATCAGCGCGGATTGTAGGGATAACCTACACAACCTGCGCCCTGGCTTTTTGGCGGAAGCCAAAGAAGCAGCGCTCACGCAGTGGCTATTTGAGGCGGAATACCTCAATGTGCGGGTGAAAATGGTGAAAAACGGCTTCTACCCGCTGTTGAATGCCGACGTACACGCCTACGAGGCATTCAACTATGCGCACTACGACAGGGTGGGCACAAAACCGGATTGCAGGGGAGATGCCGACCTGGTGAAAACGCATCCGCTTATCGTAGCGGTGGACTGGGGCGCCTCGATCAATTGCCTGACGGTGAACCAATACCTGAAGGATGACAATGAATATCGAACCCTGAAAAGCCAGTACGTGCTGGGCAGTGATCAGAAAATCCAGGATGACCTCCTAGCTGACTTCCACGACTACTATCAATATCACCAGGCAGATAACCCAAACATCTACCTGTGGTACGATGCCAGTGGCAACAACAACACGGGCATAAGTAAGCAAACCCGAGCTCAATTGGCGCAAAGCCAATTGATGAAGCTGGGGTGGAAAGTCCACCTCATGACGGTAGGGGGGAGCAATCCACGGCATGATGCTAAGCACGTGCTGTGGAACGAGATATTGGCGGAGAAAGGAACAACGTTTCCCCGCTACCGCATCAACCGCCAGAACGCCAGAGAGCTGTGGGTGAGCATGACCAGTGCAGGAACGGTTAAGAACCGGGATGGTACAGTAGGGAAGGATAAGAGCAGCGAGAAGAAGACATCAGTGCCTCGGCAATTGGCAACAGACCTGAGTGATGCAAATGATACCCCTATCTTTGGCCTGTTCTATAACAGACTCAGGTATGGCTCATCGAGCAGCTCACTACCTGATACGAGTACGACAGCCCGGTGAAAAAGATTTGCAAAATATACAAAGTGTGTATATATTTGCATCACGACAATAACAACCGGGCATCAAAGCCTGTAGACTCTATGGGCTTTTCTTGTTTAGGGCACGACATAAGCGAGTGTCGTCTTATCGAGTACGGATTGCGTCCGTATTGCCTCGGTTGAGGTTGTCGTAGCGGTAGGGCGGCACTCGCTTATTAAGTTGCTGCCATCACCATCTAAACGACAATACGATGGCAACCAAATCCACATCAAAGATTAGTCTGCATCAAGACGATGCACGTACAATCAAGTCAACACTCGATGACATGGTGATCGAGTACCTCGCTACCAATCATGACCTATTGCCTGAGCATCGCCAGCGCATCCACCTCATGACGATACATGTCAATGATCTGATCGAAGCAGCAACGATCAAGACTAAGTAAGAGTAGGAAGAAACAGACACAGGAAGCCGCGCAGCCCAACAACTGCGCGGCTTCTGTGTTTATGGTCGCCTGCATATTTCCTCTTTTGCAGCAACAATCCGTGACACCGGCCTCAGAGATCGGAAGAGCGTCGTGT
>ERZ650311.146-NODE-146-length-45380-cov-14.621975_pt1 | contig 45380 bp, 43 predicted proteins | sample MGYA00376247_ERZ650311 | MGnify/ENA primary metagenome ERZ650311 (study PRJEB26733, sample SAMN07839324) | wastewater metagenome | biome: small river; feature: stream; material: water | place: USA: North Carolina | collected 2016-07-28 ... | reverse complement strand
CCTTGGGCAGGCGGAACTCGGTGGCGTAATAGGCGCCGTCGTTGATGCGCTGGGTCGGCACGAGGGTCTGGCACATCATCACCCAGATGCCCGAGGTGAAGGCCACCTGGTGGGCGTTGAAGGTGTGCCAGCCCCAGCGGCTTGCGCCTTCAAAATCGAGCCGCCACTTGCCGTCGGGCTTGATGGTCATCTCGCAGGGCGAGTGCATGATCGAATCGAGCTTGGCGAAGGCGTTGGAGACCTGCACGTCCTCGTGCTTGTAGGGCACATCCACGAAGGACACCTTGCGGTACTTGCCCGGCAGGGTCATGGCCTTGATGCGGCTCATCAGGCCGCGGCGGCCTTCCTCGATGACCTCGTAGGCGAACTTCTCGTAGGCCTCGATGCCGTCGGCGCGGATCACTTCCTCAACGAGGTCGCGGATCATGTGGCAGCCGGCGATACGGGTCTTTTCGTCGAGGATCCAGTACTTGGGCGTGCGCACCGAGCGCTGGGATTCGTGCAGCCAGTCGCGCAGGGGCTCGTCGTTGATGCCGGTCTTGCGGCAGGTGATCATGTAGCCGTCGCCGAAGCGCTGGGTCTGGCCGGTGGACATGGAGCCCGGCGTCACCGAGCCGGTGTCGATCACGTGGGTCACGCCGCCCACCCAGCCGATCAGCCGGCCTTCCCAGAAGATCGGCACGATGGTGGCGATGTCGCACGGATGGACGTTGCCGATCGAGCAGTCGTTGTTGGTGAACATGTCACCGGGGTTGATCGTCGGGTTGGCCTCCCAGTTGTTCTCGATCATGTACTTGATCGCCGCGCCCATGGTGCCGACGTGGATGATGATGCCGGTGGAGGTGAGCACGCAGTCGCCGACCGCGTTGTAGAGCGTGAAGCACAGCTCGCCTTCCTGCTCGACGATGGGGCTGGCGGCGATCTTCTTGGCCGTCTCGCGGGCATGCACGAGGCCGCCGCGTAGCTTGGAGAAGAGCTTCTCGTAGCCGATCGGGTCGCTGTCGCGGAAGGCGAGCTTCTCGAGCCCGTTGTAGTGGCCGCTGGCCTGGGTGCGCTCGATGATGCCGTCGCGGAATTGCTTCAGCGTCTGGCCGTTTTTCAGCAGGTCGGCAAAGCCGAGTTCCTTGTTGTTCATCATGTTCATGGTGATGTCTCCTTGTGCGGGGTCGGCTTAGCGGACTTCTTTCAGGTGGAACAGGCGGTGCTTGTCCACCGTGGTCTCGAAGCCGTCCGGGACGACGAAGGTGGTGGCGTCGGATTCGATGATCGCGGGGCCGACGATGTGGTTGCCGGCCTTCAGGCCTTCCATCTTCCAGAGCGCCGCATCGACCCACTGCTTGTGGCGGTAGAAGGGGCGGGTGCCCAGGTAGGCTTCCTTCGGCGGGGTGGGGCCGGCATCCGGGTCTTCGGGCAGCACCGGCTTCTGGGTGACGACCATGCCGCGCAGGATCGCGCCGGTGATCGAGAAGCCCAGCTCGGGCGAGCGGGCGGAGCTCGCGTAGACCCGGCCGTAGGTGGTCTCGAAGGCATCGACGATCTGGTTCCAGTCGGCGGCGCTGGCGGCGGTGCCCACCGGTGAGACGATCTCCAGGTCGTTGAGCTGGCCCATGTACTGCATCTTGTAGCCGGGGATCAGGATCACGTCCTCGGGCTTGTAGCCGTTGAGCACAAACTCGTCGATCACCTTCACCGCCAGCTCCGACCACGCATCCTGCAGGGTCGCGCAGGCGGCGGCCTTGGCTTCGTCCGGCGCGTGCTGGGCGACGCCCAGGTCCACCGACTTGTCGTAGCGGTACTCGAAATCGGCGCAGGCGCAGCCGAAGGCCGAGAAGCCCGCCGCCCAGGCCGGCACCACCACGTCCTTGAAGCCGACGCCTTCGGTGTAGCCGTAGGTGTGCACCGGGCCGGCGCCGCCGTAGGAGAAACAGGTGAACTCGGCGGGGTTGTAGCCCTTGGCGCTGATGTTGGCGCGCAGGTATTCGGAGAGGGTCAGGTCGAGCAGTTCGATCACGCCGGCGGCGGCATCTTCCACCGACAGACGCAGCGGGTCGGCGATCTGGGCCTTGATGTGCTGGCGGGCACGCTCCACGTCGAGCTTGATGGCGCCGCCCAGGAAGTTGTCCGGGTTGAGGTAGCCGAGCACCACGTGGCAGTCGGACACCGTGACGGTATCCAGCCCGCTCTCCGGCCAGCAGGTGCCGACGCGGTAGCCGGCCGAGTCGGGGCCGAGCTTGATCGACTTGCTGTACGGGTCGAGGCGCACGAAGCTGCCGGCGCCGGCGCCCACCGAATCCATCGCCACCAGCGGCAGCGACAGCACCAGGCGCGCCATGTCCGGGTCGGACTTGATCGCGAAGTTGCCCTTGGTGATGAGCGCCACGTCGAAGCTGGTGCCGCCGATGTCGGAGCAGGCGATGTTCTCGTCGCCCAGGGCCTCGCCCAGCAGCTTGGAGCCGATCACGCCGCCGATGGGGCCGGAGACGATGGTGCGGGCAAGCTCCTTGGCCTTCCAGCTGATGGTGCCGCCGTGGGTGGCCATCACCCGCAGGTCGAACTTGGCGCCGTGTTTCTTGAAGCGGTCGCTGACCTTCTTCAGGGTCTCGCGGGAGGGCTCGGCGCCGTAGGCCTCGAGGATGGTGGTGTTCATCCGGTGGCTTTCCTTGCGCGACGGGTAGTAATCCACCGACGCGAAGATCGGGATATCCACCCCGAGCTGGTCGAGCTCCTCGCGGACCACGTCGCGGGCGCGCTGCTCGCTGGCCTCGTTCTTGTGGGACTGGAGCAGGCAGATCACGATGGCCTGGGAGCCGGCTTCCACCAGCTCGCGGGTGGCCGTGCGCACCTCGTCCTCGCGCAGCGGGATGACGACCTTGCCCTGCACGTCGGTGCGCTCGGTGACGCCGCGGGTGCGCGACACCGGCACCAGCGGCTCGTCGTAGCGGTGGGTGTTGAGGTGGATGCGGTCCTCCAGCGCGTAGCCCAGGTAGCTCTGCAGCGCCCGGCCCATGGAGTGGATCTGCTCGAAGCCCTTGTTGCAGATCAGGCCGACCTTGAGGCCCTTGCGCATCAGGATGCGGTTGAGCATCGCGGTGCCGGAATACACGCAGGTCGCAAGCTCGGGATATACGTCGTCCACCGTGCGGTTCCAGTGGGCGAGGGCGTCCTCGGACGAATTGAAGATGGCCAGCGATTCGTCGGCCGGGTTGCTCTGGGCCTTGCCGACGACGAAACGACCGTCGGCACGCACGAAGAAGGTATCGGTCATCGTGCCGCCGGCGTCGATGCCCATCACCTGTACTTGCGATTGTTGGACTTCCATTCTTGTCTCCATGTCTCCTTGGTTTGGATCGGCACCGCTTTCGCGGCGCCCCGGGGAACGCGGGATTCCCTGCCTGACATATCGCAACGGCCGTGCCAGTGCCGGTTGTGTCAAGGCAAGGGTCTGAATGGAAAGGAGTTTGTTCGCTCGGGTGGTGATTGTTGCGGAGCAGCGAGGGCGTGGCCGACAGGCCGGAAACCGGACGGTCGTGCGGGAGTCGGACGTCCGATCCGGCAGCGGGCGTCACGCCGGGCACGGGGCCGGGCTAGGCGTGCGGGGGGCGGCAGCGGCTACAATACGGCCCGTCTTCATTCCCGGGCCGCGGGTCGGATCGACTTCGGACGGCCTTATCAATGGATTTATTGCTGATCGTTCTGCTGATTCTTCTCAATGGCGTGTTCGCCATGTCTGAAATGGCCGTCGTCTCGTCCCGCAAGGCGCGGCTGCAGAACCTGTCCGACGATGGCAGCCTCGGGGCCGAGGCTGCGCTCAAGCTCCACCAGGAGCCCTCAAGTTTTCTTTCGACGATCCAGGTCGGCATCACCCTGGTCGGCATCCTGAGCGGTGCCATCGGTGAAGCCGCGCTGGCCGACCCGCTGTCCAGCTGGCTGGGCAGCTTTTCCTTCATGGAGCCCTATGCCCGGGGCGTCGCGCTGACCATCACCGTTGTCACGCTGACCTATTTCTCGGTGGTCGTCGGCGAGCTGGTGCCCAAGCGTCTGGCCCTGCTGGCGCCGGAGGGTATCGCCTCGCTGATGTCGCGGCCGATGATGATCCTCGCCCGCATCACCCATCCGCTGGTGGTGGTGCTGTCGGGTTCGTGCTCGGTGATCCTGCGCCTGCTGGGCGCGCGGCGCCGCGAGGAGCCGCCGGTGACCGACGACGAGATCAAGGTGCTGATGGAGCAGGGCGCCGAGGCCGGCGTGTTCCACGAGAGCGAGCAGGAGATCGTCTCCAACGTGCTGCGCCTCGACGAGCAGCGCATCTCGGCGATCATGACCCCGCGCCGCGACATGGTGGTGGTGGATCTGGACGAGGACGAGGCCAGCTGCTGGCAGACCATTGTCGACTCGCCTTTCTCGCGGCTGGTGGTGTGCCGCGACGGGCTCGAGCACGTGGTCGGCGTGCTCCAGAAGAGCGATCTGCTTAAAGCCGCGCTACCCGGCGGTGGGGTGATGGTGTCGGATCTGGAAGCCGTGCTGCGCCCGCCGCTCTATGTGCCCGAATCGGTGACCACCCAGCAGCTGCTGGAAAGTTTCCGCCGGGCGCGCCTGCAGTTTGCGCTGATCGTCGACGAGTACGGCGACGTGCAGGGCCTGGTGACGCTGACCGACGTGCTGGCGGCGATCGTCGGCGAGCTGTCGGTGCCCGAGGCGCCGGAAGACCGGGACATGCTCCAGCGCGAGGACGGCTCGTGGCTGGTGGATGGCGACGTGGGCATCGAGCGGCTCAAGTCGGTGCTCGACATTGGCGACGACCTGCCGGGCGAGGAGGAGCGTTCCTTCAACACGGTGGGCGGCTTCATCATGCACGTGCTGGGCCGCATCCCCATGGCGACCGATCACTTCGTGGCGGCTGGGTGGCGCTTCGAGGTGATGGACATGGACCGCAACCGGGTGGACAAGGTGCTCCTCGCCCGCGTGGCGGAATGATCTAGCGGCTGCACCAGTCGCGGCGGTTGCCGCGGCCCCAGGGCATGGCGATGCGCTCGGGGCTGCTGAAGGTGCTGCGCACCTTGCCGCTGGTGCCGTCGAACAGCACGTCGAAGCGGGCGGGCTCGCGGAACACATCGCAGTAGCGCCATTCCCACACCAGCTCGTCGCGGGCCTTGTAATACACCGTCCAGCCCGGATACGACGGCCCCAGCGTGCGCAGCACCTCGTCCTGGCTCATGCCGGCCTGGATGCGGGCGAAGTGGGTTTCTTCCAGCACGTTCTCGATGCTCACCAGCCGCCCGTTCGGGCTCACCACCGCCATCCAGGTCTGAAACCCCGCCGGCCCGAAGGGGTAGGCGAGGCGCTCGCTGCCGTCGGGCTCGGCCCAGCGCATGGCCGGGGCGCCCAGCGTGGCATCGAGATCGTCCCGCGTGCTGACGCCCGGCTGCAGGCCGGGGCCCAGCAGGTTGGCGCAGCCCGACAGGGCCAGCGCGGCGAACACGCCGGCAAGGCGCGGAAGGTGGGCGGCAAGACTGTTCATCATGGGGTTCTGGGCGGTTGGTGGCGGCCTGCAAAGCTTATTCGTATCCGCCTGATTTGCATCGCTGAAATGCTTGGTTCCGTTACGCGGGCCGCGGCTTGAGACTGGCCCCGTTGTGGCTTTGAGCTACGGAATGAACGGAGGTTTCAGGATGCAGGCCCTGATCGTGGGCGCCGATCGTGTCGATACGATCCGCGCAGAAATCTACCGGGTGGCAGACCGCCTGGGAATCCGGAATGTGGACCACTGGCCCGGCCGCAAAGTGGGCGAAGGCAAGCGGGTGCTGCCGCGACGCACCCGGTTGGTGGTGTTCGTGTGCGATCGCTCCAATCACATGCTGATGCGTCACGTGCGGCGTCAGGCCGAGGATCTGGGTGTGCCGATGGTGTTCTGCCGGCATTCGGCGACTGAGCTGCGGGAGCGGCTTGAGGGGCTGCACTGAGCGTTCATCCGGTGGTTTTCAGTTTCTATTTTACTTTCAGGAATAAACAAAGCCTTTTTTATTCGTTGGGCGGTGGATAGATGGTTTTTATACTTGGGCCAATAACCCATCCCAAGGAGAGCCCGAATGTCCATCCACCGCTTTTCGATTCGCCCGGTTATCGGCCTGCTGGCTGGCCTTGCCATTGTTTCCGCCGCCCCGGCCCAGGCCGACACCACGCTGCTCAACGTCTCCTACGATGTCTCGCGGGAGCTCTACAAGGAAATCAACCCGGCCTTCGTGGCCCACTGGCAGAAGACGGCCGGCGAGAAGCTCACCATCAACCAGTCCCACGGCGGTTCGAGCAAGCAGATCCAGTCGGTGATCAACGGCCTTGAAGCCGATGTGGTGACCATGAACCAGGCCGCCGACGTGGACGTGCTGGCCCGGAGCGGCCTCGCCTCGGCCGACTGGCGCAAGGCCTTCCCCAACGCTGCTGCACCCTACACCTCGGCCACGATCTTCCTGGTGCGCAAGGGCAACCCCAAGGGCATCAAGGATTGGAACGACCTCGCCCGCGCCGGCGTGAGCGTGGTGATTCCCAACCCCAAGACGTCCGGTAACGGCCGCTACACCTATCTCGCTGCCTGGGGTTACGCCCTCGGCAAGGGCGGCAACGACGCCGCGGCGAAGGATTTTGTCGCCAAGCTGTTCGCCAACGTGCCGGTGTTCGATGGCGGTGGCCGCGGCGCCACCACCACCTTCACCCAGCGGGGCATCGGCGACGTGCTCGTGACCTTCGAGAACGAGGCCGTGCTGATCGACAACGAAGTGGGCGGCGACAAGTTCGACGTGGTGTATCCGTCGGTGTCCATCGACGCCTCGGCGCCGGTGGCGATCGTCAACAAGGTGGTGGACAAGAAGGGCACCCGCAAGCAGGCCACCGCCTACCTCAACTTCCTGTACTCGCCGGAAGGCCAGGAGATCATCGCCAAGCACTACTTCCGCCCGCGCGATCCGGCGGTGGCCAAGAAGTACGCCGCCCGCTTCCCGACCATCAAGACCTTCACCGTCGAGGAGAAGTTTGGCAGCTGGGAAGCCGTGCAGAAGACCCACTTTGCCGATGGCGGCATCTATGACCAGATTGCGGTGAAACGATGACAACCACCGCCACCCGTCGCGTGCTCCCGGGCTTCGGCCTGAGCCTGGGATACACGCTGGCCTATCTTTCGCTGATCGTCCTGATCCCGCTGACGGCGGTGTTCTTCAAGGCCGGATCGCTGGGCTTTGAGCACTTCTGGGATGCCGCCACGTCGCCGCGGGTGCTGGCGTCGTACAAGCTGTCGTTCGGCGCCTCGCTGATCGCCGCGGCGATCAACGCGGTGTTCGGGCTGCTGCTGGCCTGGGCGCTGGTGCGCTACTCCTTCCCCGGCAAGCGGCTGGTGGATGCGCTGGTGGATCTGCCCTTCGCGCTGCCTACCGCGGTGGCTGGCATCGCGCTCACCGCGCTGTACGCCAAGAACGGCTGGGTCGGCAGCCTGCTTGAGCCGCTGGGCATCCAGGTGGCGTTCACGCCCCTGGGCATTCTGGTGGCGCTGATCTTCATCGGTCTGCCTTTTGTGGTGCGCACGGTGCAGCCCATCCTCGAAGATCTCGACACCGAATACGAAGAAGCCGCGGTGAGCCTCGGCGCCAACCGCTGGCAGGCCTTCGTGCATGTGGTGCTGCCCACGCTGTTCCCGGCGCTCCTCACCGGCTTTGCGCTGGCCTTTGCCCGCGCGGTGGGTGAATACGGCTCGGTGATCTTCATCGCCGGCAACATCCCGATGGTGTCCGAGATCACCCCGCTGATGATCATCACCAAGCTGGAGCAATACGACTACGCCGGCGCCACCTCGGTGGCGGTGGTGATGTTGATCTTCTCGTTCATCCTGCTGCTCATCATCAACGGCCTGCAGGCGTGGACGGCCAAACGTACCGGGAGGGCCCGCTGATGGCTGGCGCCGCTGCTGCATTGCACGGGACGGCGGATCACGCCGCCCGCTTCGAATCCAAGGCCGCCACCCGCGAGCCGACCCTCGTCAAGTGGGCCATCATCGGGGTGTCGCTGACCTTCTTCGCGGTCTTCCTGCTGCTGCCGCTCATCGCTGTCTTCTTTGAAGCGCTGCGCAAGGGTTGGGACACCTACTGGAGTGCGCTGATCGACCCGGACGCGCTCTCGGCGATCAAGCTGACCCTCATCGCCGCGGTGATCTCGGTGCCCCTCAACCTCGTCTTCGGCGTGGCCGCGGCGTGGTCGATCACCAAGTTCGACTTCCGGGGCAAGCACTTCCTCATCACCCTGATCGACCTGCCGTTCTCGGTGTCGCCGGTGGTGTCGGGCCTGATCTACGTGCTGGTGTTTGGCGCCCAGGGCTGGTTTGGCCCGTGGCTGTCGGATCACGACGTGAAGGTGATCTTCGCGGTGCCGGGCATCGTGCTGGCCACCGTCTTCGTGACCTTCCCCTTCGTGGCCCGCGAGCTCATCCCGCTGATGGAAGCCCAGGGCAAGGAAGAGGAAGAGGCTGCCGTGGTGCTGGGCGCCCGGGGCTGGCAGACCTTCTGGCACGTGACCCTGCCCAACGTGAAGTGGGGCCTGTTGTACGGGGTGATCCTGTGCAACGCCCGGGCGATGGGCGAGTTTGGCGCGGTGAGCGTGGTGTCGGGCCATATCCGTGGCCAGACCAACACCATGCCGCTCCACGTGGAGATTCTCTACAACGAATACCAGTTTGCGGCCGCGTTTGCGGTGGCATCCCTGCTGGCCCTCCTGGCTCTGGTGACGCTGGTCATCAAGGTGTGGGTCGAGCGTCAGGCCGGCAAGGCGGCTTCATCCGAGGACGAATGAAATGAGCATCGAAGTCAAGAACATCCGCAAAGAGTTTGGCAGCTTTACCGCCCTGAAGGACGTGTCCCTCGATTTCCCCACCGGTGAACTGGTGGCCCTGCTGGGCCCCTCCGGCTGCGGCAAGACGACCCTGCTGCGCATCATCGCCGGGCTGGAGACCGCCGACGCCGGCCAGGTGCTGCTCGACGGCGCCGACGCCTCCGACACCCACGTGCGGGAGCGCCAGATGGGCTTCGTGTTCCAGCACTACGCGCTGTTCCGCCACATGACGGTGTTCGACAACGTGGCCTTCGGGATGCGCATGAAGCCCCGCGCCCAGCGCCCGTCCAAGGCCGAGATCAAGGCCAAGGTCACCGAACTCCTCAAGCTCGTGCAGCTCGACTGGGTGGCCGATCGCTTCCCGGCCCAGCTCTCCGGCGGCCAGCGCCAGCGTATCGCGCTGGCCCGGGCGCTGGCGGTGGAGCCGCGGGTGCTGCTGCTCGACGAGCCCTTCGGCGCGCTGGATGCCAAGGTGCGCAAGGAGCTGCGCCGCTGGCTGCGCCGGCTCCACGACGAGCTGCACATCACCTCGATCTTCGTCACCCACGACCAGGAAGAAGCGCTCGAAGTGGCCGACCGCGTGGTGCTGATGGACCACGGCAAGGTGGAGCAGGTGGGCACGCCGGAGCAGGTGTATCGCCACCCGGCCTCGCCCTTCGTGTACAGCTTCCTGGGCTCGGTCAATCTCTTCCACGGCCGCGTGGAAGGCGATTCGGTGCATGTGGCCGACAACCGCTTGTCCGCCGAGAAGGTGGATCTCATCCACGGCAGCGAGGTGGTGGCCTTTGCCCGGCCCCACGAGCTCGCCATCGTCGTCGATCCGAAAGCCACCGATGGGGTGTCGGCGCGGGTCAACCGCATCCTCGCCTTCGGCGTCACCGCGCGGGTCGAGCTCGATGGGCTCAACGGCTCCACCGGGCAGGTCTTTGAAGTGGAAATCACCCGCGACGAAGTGGCCCGGCTGGGAGTGGAAGAAGGGCAGGTGGTGCGACTCGTGCCGTCGCGCCTGAGCGTGTTTGGCCGCGATCCGGCAAGCCCGATCGCCGTGCCGGCGCCGAATTGGGAAATCTGAGCGATGAACTTCCAGCAACTGCGCATCATCCACGAGACGGTGCGCCGCAACTTCAACCTGACCGAGGTGGCCAACGCGCTGTTCACCTCCCAGTCGGGCGTCTCCAAGCACATCAAGGATCTCGAGGACGAGCTCGGGCTCGAGCTCTTCGTTCGCAAGGGCAAGCGCCTGCTCGGGCTCACCGAGCCGGGGCAGGAGCTGGTGCATGTGGTGGACCGCATGCTGATGGACGCGCGCAACATCAAGACCATCGCCGCCCAGTTCAGCGCCCGCGACCACGGCCAGCTCACCGTGGCCACCACCCACACCCAGGCGCGCTACGTGCTGCCCCAGGTGGTCACGCAATTCAAGCAGGCCTTCCCCAAGGTGCATCTGGTGCTGCACCAGGCCAGCCCCGGCGAGATCGCCGCGATGCTGCTGGATGGCCGCGCCGACATCGGCATCGCCACCGAAGCCCTCGCCGCGGTGCCGGATTTCGTTTCGTTCAGCTATTACGGCTGGCACCACTCGGTGATCGTGCCCGCGGGACATCCGCTCGAAGCGGTCGAACCGCTCACGCTGGAAGCGGTGGCCGAGCATCCGGTCATCACTTACCACGAAGGCTTTACCGGCCGCGCCAGGATCGATGAGACCTTCGCCGCTGCCGGCCTGTCGCCGGACATCGTGATGTCGGCGCTGGACGCCGACGTGATCAAGGCCTATGTGGAGCTGGGGCTCGGCGTCGGCATCGTGGCCTCGATGGCCTACGACCCCACCCGCGACCAGAACCTGCGCATGCTGCCCAGCAGCCATCTGTTTGGCGAGAACGTGACCCGCATCGCGGTGCGCAAGGGCCACTTCCTGCGCGGCTTTGCCTACCGCTTCATCGAACTCTGTTCGCCGGCCATCACCGAGTCCGTTGTCCGCTCGGCGCTACGGCCCGAGGCCGAGAGCGAGGCCGTGGTGTATTGAGGGCGCCACTCGGCGTCTGGCGTCTTGACGCACCGCCTCAAGAAAGAAACGGCCACCGCGAGTAATCGGGTGGCCGTTTTGTTACACCGCGCCGGCGTTTGCGGGGCTTGCCCGCCGCCGGCCAGAGGCGGTCGTCAGTGCTGCACTGCGCGGCGACGCGTGCGCAGGACGGCCGCGAGGCCAACGCCGATCAAGGCAAGGCTGGCCGGCTCGGGCACGGTGCCCGGCGTCGACGAGCCAAAGGTGATGTTGTCGTAGCCCACCTGATTCACCGTGCCGCCAAAGTCGATCGACTTGGCAATACCGGCGAAGGTGGCGCCAACGGCGGTCCAGTTGCAGAAGCCGCCGGTCGGATCGCCCGTGCAGCCCTGGTTGAACTGCGCCGTCAGCGGAATATCTGCGAGCAGGGTGCCGGTGGCGTCGATGCCGTCATAGACCTTCACCGACGCAGCCGTCGAGGACGAGTAGAAGAACGAGAAACCCGTGTCGAAACCAGCGGCGTAGTTGAGGACCGCGCTGCCGCTCAGGAAGAACATGGTCGTCTTCGACGAGGGCTCGTTGGCGAAATTGCCGCTGCCGCCATCATCACTGTCGATGGCGGTCAGCGCGTTGCTGCCAAAAGCGATGCCGTAGTTGGTGCCGCTGTTGCCGGCGCTGTCCGTGCCGCCGTTATAGAAGTTAAGCAGTTGTGCGCCGCTTCCCGCACCTTCAAAGTCGAGCACGATGGCCGCGTGCGCGTTCTGGGATAGTGCGGCTGCGATGACTGTCATTGCGAGCAGTTTCTTCATGGCACGACTCCTTGTCGTTTTGGGGATATGTCAAAACTGATAGCAAGCCGCGTGCCTTTTACAAAAGTTTGTTAAAAAATACAAACTTAGACCAAGAATGGGTAGTGATGCCACCCGTGTATGTAAATTTAATCGACGCCCATTGTGGGTTATCGTCACCTGTCGGTCGTTGCGCCGAGCGTGCAGAACGCTGATACGAGGCCCCAATCCGCGGAGTATGGGAATCGGCACTGAGGGGGCCAATGCGCATGACACAAGGCATACGGCCGTGACTGTCGCCGCGGCCGTATGCCGTCACAGGGCGCGCCAACGCCATTGCCCGTGCCGCGCTTTGCCCCGGGTGAGGCGGTAGGGAACCACCGACATTCGGTCGATCTCCTGGCCGTGTCGTAGAACGCGACGGAGGGACGCACGGTGGCGTTCTGGCTGCAGCGGCGCCGCCAGTCCGATCTCACAGATTCAACCGACGTACAGTAACCGGCCTTTGCCGAACGGTCGGGTGTCTCCGCAGCATCTCCGATAGCCACAAGCCGTCTCGCTATGGCCGCCACAAAGGGATCGGTGAGGGCCAATCCTCGATGCCAGCTCAAGATCGGCTATCTACGGCGCAAACAGCGGGGTTTTCCAGTGGCCGATTGGCAATGTGCGCACCAACACTGCCGGTGTGATGACGACAACTCAGTCCGCACAAAAACTGTTCGTCGCAGCGAAGAAACCAAGCTCGGCGCAACAGAAACCAATCGTGCGTGAACAGAAACCAATCCAGAGAAATTTCTTACCAATCTGGCGAAAACAGTTTCTGTTCACGCCAGATTGGTAACCAACGGCTGGTGAACAGAAACCAAACCCGCCAGCGAAAAGACCTCGCACGCAAGAGAGGTTTCCAGTTCTGGCCGCTTGCCAACTCACTATCGCCTGTTTGCATCCAGGCCGGCGAAGGTGGCATCTGTTCGGGCGCCCCATCTTCTTCTGCGCGGAACGCCGGTTCTGCTCTCCCATGCGGATCGTTTTGCAGTGGTCCGTAAGTCGGCCAATAGGCCCGACTTGAACGGCATGCCCCGTGGTATGCCGCAGTGCCGCAACTGGGAGTGTTGCGTAGAGCGCCAGAAGGGCGCCAGAGACGGCGCCGTCTATGACTTATGACATATTTCTAAGAATGCCATCATGTTGTAGCATTTCCGAGTGGCGCCACACCACCTGTCAAACTGTAAGGAAATCCATCATGCAGAAGAAGAAGCTCAAAGGTCCTTCCGCCACCGTCATTCGCGCAGACGAGGACGCTTATTTCGCCCTCAAGAACATCGCCGGCTACAAGTCGAGCAATCCTGAGTTCAGTGTGGAGGCGGCCACCAGCGCCTACGAGGCACGCCAACGCCAGCGCGAGGTTGTTGCCCTGGCCATCAACGCCCTGAGCGCAGCCCGCGACAGCCTGGCCATCCTCGACAACGACCTACACGACGTCATGAACGGCGCCAAAAACCAGATCCGCGCCATCTACGGTGAAGACTCCGACGAACTCGCATCCATGGGGCTGAAGAAGAAATCGGAAAAACGCTACGGCATCCGGAAGCCGAAGACGAAGGAAGAGGTGAGCGCGGGGTAAGCCAAGCAAGCAGGTCGGGTTAGCGCAGCGTAACCCGACACTCCCTATCTACAACTAATGCGCTATCAACCCCGAGATGCAATTTTTGCTTCCATTCAAGTCTTTTCCGACGTTTTTTGAGCAAGAGCGGGGCAGATCATGCAACTTAAGGACATCGAGGCCTACCACGCCCTGCGCACGATGACCGACTACAAGGCCAGCAACCCCACACCCACAGCCGCGAAGCCGCCAACGCCGCCTACAAGGTTCTGCGCAAAGCCGAACAGAACGCCGTCGCCACCCAGATCGCCGCCGCAAGCATGGACGCCCTCATCGCCGCCCGCCGCGGCATGCACGGGGTGATCCTCGGCGTGAAGAACGAAGCCAAGGCCTACTACGGCCCCAGCTCCGATCAGGTCGCGGCGCTGGGCTTGAAGAAGAAGTCGGAGCGGAACCGTAGTGGGCGGGGGAAGAAGGGGACTGAGGGGGTTTAAGGAGGGATGACTCTCCGCTTGCCGTAGAGGCGGGCGGGGGGCAGGTTGTCGGCCGGAGAGGATGTGCGACCGGTAGCCTGCGTCGGTCACCAACGTGCAAGTTTCCTGTCGCAACGTCAGTCGGATTGCGGCAGGTCAAACTGGCGTCTATCATATTGTTAAGTGTTTTATATACGTCAAACGGGAGTGCTATCCATGAAAATTTGCCTGCTGGTCTTTGCTCTTATGCTTGCACCGCTCACCTCATCAGCAGCGTTGCATGACCGTGGAAGTGGCTTGATTTATGACGATATATTGAATGTAACGTGGTTTCAAAATGCCAATTTTGCTTCGTCTACAATACCGTATGGCATGCTGGACTTTAATCAAGCTAAAAGCATGGTTGATGCTTTTTCCTATACCGACCCAGTTAGCAATGTCACATACTCCGATTGGCGGCTGCCGCGAGTTGTCGATGATTCAATACCCGGATGTAGCTTTGATCCATATGGAGCCACCAACTGCGGGCTAAGGTATGGGGCTGGCGAAATGGCTATCCTTTTTTATGTAACCCTTGGAAATTTAGGTTTTTATGATGCCTTGGGAAACCAAGGGCAATTCGGCTGGGGGCTTTTCAATAAAGGGCCTTTCTTCGGTTTGCAAACTGGAAATTATTGGTACGATAATCTCAATATCTCCAATCCGAATGAAGCATGGTCCTTTAGTTTTGGATTTGGAATTGAATACGACAGCGCGCCCATAACTGACCCCCGGCATCTCATGATTCTCAGATCCGGTGATGTTGCAGTAGTGCCAGAGCCTAGCTCCAGCGTTTTGTGCGGATTTGGATTTACATTATTGGCAATTTCGTCTCGAGCCTATCGTAAAAATTGAATGTAGATAGTTGATCTGTACAACCATGGAGGCAAACGCCTGCGTAAGCGGGATTGGTGCAATCTTCTGCATGCCAACCCCAAAAGACGAGGGATTTACAATAAATCAGCGACTGTGAGCAGGGGCTTCGTAGGTGCATGACCGTGAATGCTATTCTATTTGGTTCTACGTCGTGTGGGTGCAATAGCCTTCGGTGGCGGGGCTGTATTGTAAATTTTTCATCAACTTGTTATTTGTGTAAATCACTGTGTGGGGGTGCTTTTGTGCAAGATGATTGGTTTCGTCTTTATGGAGCAGCAGATCGCCGCTTCAGACTTCAAAAAGCCGCACTGATCGAATACGCTCGCGCAATGCTGCCGACCAGGCTATCAAGGAGAGTGGTATTCAAAGGTCAAAAAGATCCTAGTGCTATGCCTGCCGAGATATGGCAGTGCGGCGACAATCTGGCATTGATTTGGCACGTGCGCCACGAATGTGCCTCAGTGGGCAGTGCCCCTCGGCGAGTAGTCGGCTTCATGAAGCTGACAGCCGGGCTTTCCTTTGACCAATTTGACTTTCCGCCTAGGGAGCAGTTGCCACATTCCCTCGGAAACGTGGAGCTCGTTCATTTCGTCGCCCAGTTCTGGCAGTCTGACCGTCCGCATGAGCTAGGGGAGTCATCGAAAGAACAGTTTGACCCGCCCGCTAATGCAGATAGCCAGCTAAAGAGTAAAGATGCCAGTGTGTCTGAAGGCAGTGATGAAAAAAGCCGCATCAAGCTAGCTCAGGAAGTTGTCGACCAGGCTTTTCGTGAGCACGTGGAAAAGTCTACTTCACTTCCCCTTGTCGGCTTCAAACTGATACAGACCACCACGCCGGAGGCAGCTACGGGATGGAGGTTACAGGACGAACTGAAAGAGCGGGAGCGGGTCGCATCGCTGCTAAAAAAAGCTGGAGTATGCAATTTCCATCTTAAAGTCGGCGATCAAGAGCGCGTTCTGCTTCTTGAGCGGGAGGTTCCGTTCTATTTGGGGTGTCGTCTGTACCGTGTCATTGACATGCGTGGACCGCGCAGCCGCTTCGCAAGCTTTGTCCTTCATCATGAATCCGCCGATCTTGCCGCGCTATCTACTGAATCAGCGCCTATTCATTACTTTAATGAAAGACGGATTAAGCGCGAAGAATTAGTTATTGATGAACATAGCGTGGCAGCTTATCTGCGATTCTTTGGCGAATTTGTACAAGGCGGTTCAGGTGCATTTCCGATCATTGAAAGCTCAAAAGAAATCCGCTGGTTGTCACAGAGCGACAAGAAAATGATGCAGATATTTAAGAGTGCACTGTTGCCTGTAGAGTTGTACTGTCCCGAATTTGGACCAACTTCGCTGACGGCACCGCCTACTGAAATAGAGTCGCAGCAGGCACGCAAAGTGCCACCACTAAACCTGTATTGCCGAGCGTTTGTTGGCTATGGACGCCAGTTGTTCAGCGCGGGTTTTGCTGTCCATAAAGATGGCTCGCTGGAAATGATTGCTGATTCTGGATTGCATGAGTCAGAGCTACCCATTCAACCCCTTAGTTTCAATAAAGAGTTTCAGTTTCAGCTTCGCATGAATACGACAGAGCCCAACGTAGATTCTTGGAGGGGTTGAAAGTGGCTGTCATCGCTGCTGAGGACTTCATTGCCCTCCTCGAAAGAGTGCACTCCGGTAATACAAGAGGTGTGGGGGCAAACTCTGGGAGCTGCGGCAATCAACAGGCGTCGCGCCTGCGGATTCCAACGGGCCCTTGGGATACAGTTGATCTGGACAACCCGAATGATTTTGAACTCGTGGTTGCCGACAGCGTGGATATGCGTGGCCGTAAGCTGGATCGGCCCATATTTGTCCACGGTGTCCGGTTCCGGGGGCGGGTCGATCTGCGCGATGTGACGATTCATGGCAGTGTTGAGTTGACTGCGTGTGTTTTTGAAGAGGAGTTGCGGTTAGATGACGCGGAGATCGAGGGATCGTTGCGACTCGAGCGCATTTCTGCGGATCGCCTATCTATGAACGGCATCGTCGTGCGTGGCCGTTTAGATCTCAGCGGTTGCAAAACCGTCGCACCAATAACCCTTTTTGACGCCAGTGTTGATGGGTTCGTTGACCTACGCAGTGTAAGCAGTCCGGCGGTTCGCATGAGGGGCGCGCATATACGTAGCGATTTACGTATTGGCTGCACATCTGAGGCCGGCAGCGGGCCTAGCCAATTAGGGTTGGTGGATGCCAGCAATGCTCGTATCGAAGGGCGTGTCAGCGTGGACGGCGCCGGTTATGGCAAACCACGCCCCACCCCTGAGGTTAGCCAACCGCTCACAGCAGCGGATGTGGAGGACAGTTTTTGCTGGTCCGCAGCAGATATCGCGTCGGCGCACGGACTAAGTCTACTTTTGACATCGGCCAAGTTGGGGGGGAGTCTGCAAGTGATGGCGTTTTACAGCCAGACATCCCATTATGACTGCAGCCGTGAAACACAAGTGCCGACGGTAATGCCCCAGACGACGATCGTTTGGTCTGTTCTGGATCGTCTGGACTTATCTAATGCCGATATTGCTGGCGACGTCACATTATGGGGCACGCTTGTGAAAGTGGGAATCAATGCCGTTGGCGTCAGGGTGAGAGGCCAGTTCCGCTTGGTTCCCGGAGAGTTGTTTGTCGCAGACAGAGATCAGAGCGATTGGTGTTGCAGACAGACCGTCGTTATAAGATCGGATAAAGTATTCGGTAATGCCATAAGTATGGATGGTTCTAGGATTGAAGGCCATATTCAGATGTCTGGCGTCTCCGTGCAAGGAAATCTAGATCTTTCAAATTCGATCTTAGGCGGCTACATGTGGGTCGGAGGCTACCACCTTCGCACGGAATCAGATAAAGGCTATGATGTAGTTATTCCGACAACAATCGAAGGTAACTTGATGTTGTTTCTCTCGACGCTCATGAATGCTGTGGAGTTGTTGGGAGTTCAAATTATCGGTTCTTTCTTCTTGTGGAGCACGGAGTCTCTCGCCTTCATTCGGCTAAAGCCTTTTCTTAATCTGCCTTGTCGGGTTGGTGGCGGCCTCGACTTGCACAGCGCGCGCCTACGCCAGTTTGAGCTAACTGGTACCAGCATCCGACAGCGCGTCCGTCTGGATGGATGCGACATACTGAAATTTTGCACTCGCCCCGGCCTCTTAACAGTGCCTACTAAGCGCGATGATGCATTTATAGATGCAGAGCCCGCAATCAGTTGGAAAGCCGACAAGGCTATTGTTTTAACAGAAGTCGGTCATCTGCGTATGCGCAACGGTAATATTGGGGGCGATCTCAACTTGGAGTACCTTCAAGTGACGGGGTGCGAGGTAGACGGACTGCTAGGACTCGTTATCGAGGACTCTCAGATCGGTGGTAATCTGCTGATGTTTGGTGAAGCTGCAATCTTGGAGGCTCTTCGTCTTTCGGATGAATCCTACGAAAAGTTGCGATCCTGCTGCCCCATCGACTACCGCAACTTCAGCGCTTCTGTCGTTGGTGGTATTAGCTTGAGACGGTCAAAGTTCGGAGCTGCAATCGATATGAGCGGGGTCAAGGTTGATGGCACAATCGACCTCGAAGATAGCTGCATTGCTGGTGATCTGCGGCTTGCTGCTGTAATGCGTTCCAACAGTACCGTTACCCATCCATCTTCGACGGCCGAGGATGATCCGTTGACTAGGGTCTGGAATCCCGTCGTTTGCAGTGCCATTAACCTTCGTATGGCAAAGTGTACCAACGACGTAGATTTGACAGGTGTCGTAGTTGTATGTGCCGAGAATCGCAAGGCTGACACCGGCCTTGTCGACGGACGCTATGCTACTGTTGCAGGAGACCTTGTTTGCTTCGATGATAAGCGGTTCAGCCTGCCAGCGTTTGCTCGCCTGGAAAGTTGCCTGGATCTTTCATACTCGCAATTGGCCCATTTTGTTGTTTCAGGTTGCTTGTTCAGCGGTATCCAGCGAGATATCTCCGCGTCTCCCTCAAAACGGGGGTTGCTGCTCGAGCGAGCTACCGTTGGAAAGCTTGACGTAAGGGAGGTAAGCAGTTTGGGTGATGATTCAGTTGCATCTACAGGCCTTAAGGGGGCGCGGGCCTACCCTGCACCCATTCGTCTGACGGACGTAAAAGTAGAGGTCTGGCAGGTAGAAGGGTCATCAAATCATGAAAACGACGAAGCAAAGAAATACATCAATCTTCTGGCCAATGACGAGCCGTTCCGACGATCGACTTACCGTTCGTTGGAGGCCAGCCTACGCAATAGCGGGGACGATGAGCATGCAGATGCACTTTACCGCGCAATGCGCTGCCGCGAGTGGGAAGAAGCCAAACGGCAAGCTAGGCGCCCCTTTGTGGGTAACAGAACTAAATTGCTGCTGCTTTTACGCCAATATGTAAGTAGAGTTTTCGGATTTGTAGGAAATTACGCGTTTCGCACTTTCTTACAGTACGGTACCAGTCCGAAGAGTCTAATCGCCGTTGTATTATTTCTTTTTTTCATAAGTCTTCCTGCTTATCATACAGCAGATAATTTTGAAGCATCGCTCTTGTTTTTAGCCGTGCCATCCGACCGGTTTGGACCGGGAGAGTCGCCGCCGCGGTATAATTCGGGGCCTTTGCAGTCTCAGTGGGGATGGGCCGATGCTTTACAATTGGCACTAAAAAACCACGTGCCAATCGTACCGCTGCAGGTGCGTGACGACTGGCAGGCGCGCGACCAGGGGGAAACCGCTTGGTCAATAGGGTCGGGTAGTTGTTCTCGATCCACGCCGGAGGGAGTCTTGACGGTTTGCCTGCCTTGGGCTCCTGAGGACGTATTCAATACGTTGCAGCTCATCAACTGGGTCTGCTGGCCACTCCTGTTAACCTTCTATATTAAAAGACTCTTGCGGCAGACCTGAGTCATCGATTCCTTCAGTCGTCAAAGGCCACAAATTTGGTTGATTGCTCTCGGTTGATCTGGGCGTGATCGCCGATTTCTGTCGCCCGCACAGAACCACAAAGCAAAACGGCCACGGTTTACACCGTGGCCGTTTTGCATTCAGAAGAAAGCAGAAGTCTAGTTGCCGAGCCGCCCCTTGCCTCGGGCAAGTCGATGCAGCACTGCCACCATCCGGTCGATCTCCTCGCAGGTGTTGTAGAACGCGATGGAGGGTCGCACCGTTGCTTCCTGCCCGAAGCGGCGCAGGATGGGGTGGGCGCAGTGGTGGCCGGAGCGTACGGCGATGCCTTCTTCGTTGAGGGCTTTGCCCACTTCGTCCGGGCGGTAGCCGTCCATCACGAAGGACATCACGCTGGCTTTGTCCGCTGCGGTGCCGATCAGCTTGAGGCCGGGCACGGTGAGCAGGCCGCGGGTGCCGTACATCAGCAGGTCGTGCTCGTAGCGGGCGATGTTCTCCATGCCGAGGCGCTCGACGTAGTCGATTGCCGCGCCCAGGCCCACCGCGTCGGCGATGTTGCCGGTGCCGGCCTCGAAGCGGGTCGGGGGGCCGTGGTAGATGGTCTTCTCGAAGGTGACGTCGGCAATCATGTTGCCGCCGCCCTGCCACGGGGGCATGTCTTCGAGAATGGACCGCTTGCCGAACACGGTGCCGATGCCGGTGGGGGCAAACACCTTGTGGCCGGAGAAGACGAAGAAGTCTGCGCCGATCTCCTGCACGTTCCCCCGCATTAGCGGGCGGGTCCGGCGATACGCACCCACAAGAACTCAGATGGATTGCCGCGGAATCCGAAAAGGCCTTGCAGGATGCGGCCCATGGCGGCCGGAAGCGTGCCGGCGCTGGCGGATCAGGCGGGGACGGGCTCCTGTGCGTGGAGCACGTGGCAGTTGCCGCCGAGTTTCTTGGCCTCGTACATGGCCGCGTCGGCGTTCTTGAAGAGGGTCTGAGGGGTCTGGGCGTCGGTCGGGAAGATGCTCACGCCGATGCTCGCCGATACCGGCAGGCCGCCGCTGTGGGTGTTGCTGCGGGCGACGGCGGCGAGCACCCGTCGCATGGTCTCGTCGATCTGCTCGATGTCGGTGATGCCGGTGACGAGCAGCACGAACTCGTCGCCGCCCCAGCGGGCCACGGTGTCGCCGGCCCGCACGGTGGCCTTGAGGTTGTGGGCGATGTCCTGCAGCACGTCGTCGCCGGCCTTGTGGCCGAGCTTGTCGTTGATCGGTTTGAAACCGTCCAGATCAGCCAGGCAGATGGCGACCTTGCTGTTGGCGCGGTCGGCCTGGGCGAGGGCCTGGGTGAGGCGGTCTTCGAGCAGGTTGCGGTTGGGCAGGCCGGTGAGGGCGTCCTGGTGGGCCATGTCGCTGAGCTTGAGGCGCGATGCCTTGAGGGCGACGTTGAGCTGGCGGGTGCGCACGTAGAGGATCGCCAGCCCGAGCACCATGAGGGCGAGCCCGATGGCGACGGGGAGCAGATACTGCTGCAGGACGTCCCGCAGGTTGATCGGTTCGGACTTGTCGTAGGGGTAGATGTGGTGGCGCCGCATGACGGCCTGCACCTGCTGGTATTCCAGCGGGGTGGACCAGCGGTAGTAGCGGGCGCTCCGCGCGGCCGGGTGGTCGGGCGGCATCATCAGCAGGGTGGCGGCAACCTGGTTGGCGACGTCGATGGGAACGTGGGGCGCCGCCGCCAGCGGCCATTCCGGATAGAGCCCGGTGCTCACCAGAAACGGGAAATCGCGATGGGGGGTGGGTTCGATGACGCGCAGCCGGGAGAGCTGGATGCTGCCTTCCCGGGCCATGGCTTCCAGCACGCCGCTGCGGGCAAAGCCTGCGTCGGCGCCGCCTTCGAGCACGGCCATGACGCAGTTGTCTTGCGGGAAACCGAGGAATTGAAGGTGCGTGTCCTTGTCGAGGTCGAGGCCGACCTGCCTGGCGAGGTCGTACTGGAGCAGGAAGGCGGCGAAGGAGGTGCGGTCCACCGCTGCGATGCGCTTGCCCTTGAGGTCTTCCAGGCGCTGGATGTCCTGCCGGTCGCTGCGAGTGAAGATCACGCCGCCAAAGCGGTTGACGGTGACGCCGTTCTCGCGCTTGACCAGCGTGGCGAGGCGCGAGACGCCGAAGCGCGTCTCCATGATGATGTAGTGCTGGGGGTTGGTGAGCACGAAATCCAGCTCGCCGTGGGCGAGTGCGATCTCGAACTCGGGCAGCGTCATCGGAACGGGAACGAAGCGCGTGCCGGGCATCCGCGACGAGAGGTAGTCCATTGTCGGCTGCCATTCGCGGATGGTGACGGACTTGTCGCGGAATGACGTGATGCCGACCCGACGGACCGTATCGGTCTCCGGCACCGCTTCGGCATGGGCGTCTGCGTTGAGGCAGAAAAAAAGCGCAAGCAGCGCCACGACGAAACCCGGCAGGCCGCGCACGCAAAGGCGCCCCGGGGTGTTTCTGAGGGTATGCCCTCTTGTTGTCATTGTTTCCTCGCACCGTAAACCGGTGAATCGTCTCCCCGCTCCAATTGTATGCCTGCTGCTGGAGCAGCACCAAAGGAGACGGCCCGATTCACGCTGGCGAGCTGGGCGTGCTGCGGAAAATCAGGTCATGGGCGCGGTCTCGCGACGGCTTTCGGCCGTTGGGGCGTCATGGGTTGCTCGGTGGCGGCGGTGGTGGCGGGCACGAGGGTGTGAGCGATCTGCCAGAGGCGCGCCCGCCACTCATGGGGCGGGCCTTGTTGTTGGGTTGGCAGGGCCTCCAGGGCAGCCCAGTCGATGTGGGAGAGGGCGGCCTTGTCGGCGGCGGGCATGCCCCGGGCGCTGTCACGCATCAGTTCGAGGCATTCCAGAACATGCGCGCACAGGCCCGGCGCGCTGAAGAACGCTGATTCGCCTTGCCCCACCGCGGCGCCGATGGCGAGCCCTGCGTCGTGCAGGTTGCCCAGCAGGGCGCGACGCATCACGGTGGTGGCGGGGGCGTGGTCAGCCACGCTGCTCCCCGGCGTGCACCGGGCGCATGGGGGCCGCACGGCGAACGGGCTGCGGCGTGTGGCGCGGGGCGATGCCGGCGGTGAAACGGCGCAGGGCCGGCTCGAAGCGCGCGGCGTCGATCAGGAAACCATCGTGCCCGTGGGGCGAGTCGATGGCGACCAGGGTGGCCCTGGGTAGCAGGGTGGCAAGCTCGAACTGGTCCTCGGGTACGTAGAGGGCGTCGGAGGTGACCGAGCCGACCAGCACCGGCTGGTGGAGGTTCGCCAGCGCCGCGCCGCAGCCACCCCGGCCGCGGCCGAGGTCGTGGGTGTCCATCGCATCGAGGAGCACCCGGTAGCTGTTGGCATCGAAGCGCCGGGTGAGGGCTTGCCCATGGTGGCGCAGCCAGCCCTGCACGGTACCGTCGCCTGTCGAGTACTGTGCATCGCCGTTGCGGCTGAAGCGGCTGGCCAGGGCGCCGGGGCTGCGATAGCTGACCATCGCCATCGCCCGGGCGGCGGCGAGCCCTGCGACGGGCGGATCGGCCGGCGGGTAACGACCATCCCGATACTTCGGGTCGGCGGCGAGGGCGAGGCGCTGGGCCTCGCTCCAGGCCATGCACCAGGGCGAGTGGCGGGCGGCGGCGGCGACGCTGGCCACGGCGTCGACCCGATCCGGATCGAGCAGTGCCCATTCCAGCGCCTGCAGGCCGCCCATCGAGCCGCCGATCACCAGCCGGATGCGGCGGATGCCGAGGGCGTCGGCGAGCAGGATCTGGGCGTGCACCTGATCGCGTATGGTGACGCGCGGGAAGCGTGCGCCCCACGGCCTGCCGTCCGGCGCCGGGCTGGTGGGGCCGGTGCTGCCGTAGCAGCCGCCCAGCACGTTGCTGCAGACGATGAAGTCGCGCTCCGGGTCGAGGGCCCGGCCAGCGCCGAAGAGCGGCGCCCACCAGTCGTCGGCGTCGGCCGAGCCGGTGAGGGCGTGGCAGACGATGACGGCGTTGTCGGCCCGAGCCGAGAGCCGGCCCCAGGTTCGGAAGGCGATCTGCGCGTCCGGTAGCTGCTCACCCGATTCGAGGCGCAGCGGGGCGCCCGGGCGGAACACCCGGGTCTGGTCCGAGAGCCGAAAGGTGCTCATGCTGCCGTTGCCAGGCCGGCCCGGCGCAGGGCGTGGTCGAAGTCGGCCTTGATGTCCTCAATGTGCTCGATGCCCACCGACACGCGGATGAGATCGGGCCGCACGCCGGCGCTCTTCTGTTCGGCTTCGGAGAGTTGCTGGTGGGTGGTGGAGGACGGGTGGATGACCAGCGTCTTGGCGTCGCCCACGTTGGCCAGGTGGCTGGCGAGCTCCACGTTGTCGATGAAGGTGCGCGCGGCGTTGGCGCCACCCTTGATGCCGAAGTTGAGCACCGCGCCAAAGCCGTTGCGCAGGTACTTTTTGGCGAGCGCATGGTACGGGCTGTCTTCGAGGCCGTTGTATTCGACCCACGCGACCTGCGGGTGAGCCTTGAGCCAGCGGGCGAGCTCCAGGGTGTTGTCCAGGTGGCGCTGGACGCGCAGCGACAGGGTCTCGACGCCCTGCAGGAGCTGGAAGGCGTTGAAGGGCGACAGGGTGGGGCCGATGTCGCGCAGGCCTTCGACCCGGGCGCGGATGGCGAAGGCGATGTTGCCGAAGGGGCCGCCGCTGCAGAAAACTTCCCAGAAATTGAGCCCGTGGTAGCCCGGCGCCGGATCGGTGAACAGCGGGAACTTGCCGTTGCCCCAGTTGAACTTGCCGGCGTCGATCACCACGCCGCCCACCGAGGTGCCGTGGCCGCCGATCCACTTGGTGGCGGATTCGACCACGATGTCGGCGCCGTGGTCGATGGGGCGGGCGATGTAGCCGCCAGCGCCGAAGGTGTTGTCCACGATGAGCGGAATGCCGGCATCGTGGGCGACCTTGGCGAGGGCTTCGAAGTCGGGGATGTTGAAGCGCGGATTGCCGATGGTCTCGACGTACAGCGCCTTGGTGTTCTCGTCGATGGCGCGGCGGAAGTCGTCGGGGTTGTCGCCCTCGACGAACTTCACGTTGATGCCGAGGCGTGGCAGGGCGACCTTGAACTGGTTGTAGGTGCCGCCATACACGTAGCTGGTGGACACGATGTTGTCGCCGGCCTGGGCGATGGTGGTGATGGCGAGGAACTGGGCGGCCTGGCCGGAGCTGGTGGCCACCGCTGCGACGCCGCCTTCGAGCGCGGCGATGCGCTGCTCGAAGACGTCGGTGGTGGGGTTCATGATGCGGGTGTAGATGTTGCCGAACTCCTTCAGCGCAAAGAGGCGCGCGCCGTGGTCGGCGTCGTTGAAGGTGTAGGAGGTGGTCTGGTAGATCGGCACGGCGCGGGCGTTGGTGCCCGGGGCGGGCTGCTGGCCGGCGTGGACCTGCAGGGTTTCGAAACGGTAGGCGGCTTTGCGTTCGGTCATGGCGAGGCTCCTTGGAACTGTTTTAGGTATGGGTGGCGGTGTGGGCTTCAGCCCCACACGCCGGTGCGGCGGTCTTCCACGCGCTTGGCCTTGTGGGTGGCCCGGGGCAGGGTGTCGGGCGGCAGGATGGTCACCGCGGCGCTGACGCCGGTGACGGCCTTCAGGTGGTGGGCGAAACGGCCGGCGAGTTCGGCATCGGTGGCGGTGGCGGCGGCGGTGCGCTCGATCTCGACGGTGAGGCGATCAAGATGGTTTTCGCGCTCGACGATCAGCCGGTATTCGCCGGTGAGCTCGTGGTCGCGCCGGGCGATGGCTTCCACGTCGCTGGGGAAGACGTTGACGCCCTTGATGATGAGCATGTCGTCGAGCCGGCCGTGGATGCCCTGGAGGCGGATGGAGGTGCGGCCGCAGGCGCAGGGGTCGGACGTGAAGGACACGATGTCGCCGGTGCGGAAGCGGATCATCGGGCGGGCGGTCTTCTTGAGGGTGGTGAGCACCAACTCGCCGCGGCCGCCTTCGGGCACGGGCTCGTTGGTGTCAGGGTCGAGCACCTCGACGAGGATGTGATCTTCGGCCCAGTGCAGGCCGTCCTTCTCCTCGCACATTCCGGCGCAGGAGCCGAAGATGTCCGACAGGCCGTAGTAGTCATACACCGAGGCGCCCCACAAGTCTTCGATGCGCTGGCGGGTTTCGGGGATCGAGCCGCCGGGCTCACCGGCCACGAAGATGCGCCGTACCGACAGATCCTTGCGCAGGTCGATGCCTTCCTTGATGGCGGTTTCGCCCAGATACCAGGCGTAGGACGGCGTCGTCCAGATGGCGGTGACCTGGAACTGGCGCAGGATGGCGAGCAGGCGCTCGGACGGCACGGTGCCGGCGTGGATCGACAGGGCGCCGAGCTTCTGGGCGCCCAGCACGCAGGGGCCGCCGACGAACAGCGAGAAGTTGAGCGAGTGGGCGTAGCGGTCTTCCGGGCGCAGGCCCGAAGACCAGAACTGGCGCGCCTCGTAGTCGATCCAGTCGTCGAAATCCTGGGCCGTGAAGGGCGAGGCGGTGGGCACGCCGGTCGACCCGCTGGAGGCAGAGATGTAGACGATGTCCCGCTCGGGCACGGCCACCAGATCGCCGAAGGGCGGCACGGCGAGCTGGCGTTCGCGCAGGGTGGATTTGTTGATGAAGGGGAACAGGCGGATGTCGTCGAGGCTGCGGACGATCTCGGGATGCACACCGGCAGCGTCGAAACTCGCCCGGTAGAAGGGCGAGTGGTGGTAGGCGTGGAGCAGGTGCTTCTGCAGCAACTGCAGCTTCAGGGCGTCCCAGTCGGCTCGGGACTGGGTTTCGAGGGCGGCGTCCCAGAAGGGACGGTGGGGGCTCAGCATGACGTGAATCCTTGGGGGGCGGACTGTTGGCCGGTGTAGGTCGTTGTAGGTCGTTGTAGGTCGGTGTAGGTCGGTGTAGGTCGGTGTAGGTCGGTGTAGGTCGGACTTCAGTCCGACATCGCAATCCGGCCGGCTGACGGAAATGTCGGACTGAAGTCCGACCTACACCGACCTACAGGCAAGCTCGATTACTGGAGGAAGGCCGGGCGGGCGTAGCCGGCGAAGTGCTTGTCGAGCGCGGCGCGGTATTCCGGGGTATGGAAGGCGCCGGCGATGTCCTTGGCCCAGGGCTTGTCCTTGTCCTCGGTCTTTACGGCGACCACGTTGAGGTAGTGGTCCGGGGTCTTCTCGAGGGCCACGGCTTCGGTGAGCTTGAGGCCGGACGAGATCGCGAAGTTGCCGTTGATGAGGGCGAACTCGGCGTCGTCGAGGGTGCGCGGCAGCTGGGCGGCTTCGATGGGGGTGAGCACCAGCTTGCGCGGGTTCTCGGCCACGTCCTTCTCGGTGGCCTTGAGCGGATCGACGCCGGCCTTCACCTTGATGAGCTTGAGCTGTTCCAGGAAGACCAGCGCGCGGGCCAGGTTGCTCGGGTCGTTGGGCAGCGTGATGCGGTCGCCGTCCTTGACGTCGGCAAGGCTCTTGCGCTTCTTGGAATACAGGCCCAGCGGGGCGATGGGCGCCTTGGTGATGTCGGTGAGGTTCAGGCCCTTGTCGGCCGAGAACTTCTTCAGATAGATGATGTGCTGGAACAGGTTGGCGTCCAGCGAGCCCTGGGCGAGGGCCAGGTTGGGCTGCACGTAGTCGTTGAACTCGACGAGCTTGACGGTGTAGCCCTTCTTTTCGAGCACCGGCTTGATGCCCAGCTTGAGCTGGTCGAAGTTGGAGCCGGCGGTGGCGCCGATGACGAGGGTCTTCTTCTCCTGGGCGTGGGCGGTGCCAAGACCGAGCCCGGCGACGAGGCCGACGGTGGCAGCGAGCTGGGCGAGGCGCAGGGCGAAGTGGCGGCGGGTGCTGTGCATGGTGATGTTCTCCGGAACGTTTGGGTTAGAGGTGTTGTTGTTTTGGGGTGTCAGCGCTTGTCCACCCGGCGGGCGAGCCACTGGCCGGCAAACTGGACGCTCTGGACGAGGGCGATGAGCAAGACGATGGTGATGACCATCACGTCGGTCTGGAACCGGTAGTAGCCGTAGCGGATCGCCAGGTCGCCGATGCCGCCGCCGCCCACCACGCCGGCCACGGCCGAGTAGGACAGGAAGCTGACGGCCAGCACGGTGATGGCCAGCACCAGGCCCGAGCGGGCCTCGACCAGCAGCACGTGGCGGACGATCTGCAGCGGCGAGGCGCCCATCGCTTCGGCGGCCTCGATCACGCCGCGGGGCACGTCGCGCAGGGTCTGCTCGATGAGGCGGGCGAAATAGAAGGTGGCGGCGATCGACAGCGGCACGCTGGCCGCCAGCGGCCCGATCGAGGTGCCGGCGATCACCCGGGTGAAAGGCGAGATCGCCACCAGCAGGATGATGAACGGGAAGCTGCGCACCACGTTGATCACGCCGTTGGTGACCAGGTTGAAGCCGCGGAAGCGTTCCAGCGACTGGCCACGGCTGGTGAGGAACACCAGAATGCCCAGCGCGCCGCCCAGCACGAGCGCGACCGACAGGCAGATGGCGAGCATCAGCAGGGTTTCGCCGGTGGCCTTGAGGATCTCGGGCTGTAGTTCGACCAGCGTATCGAGGAGGTTTTCAAGCATGGGCGGCCTCCAGGGCGAAGTGGTGCGGGGCGGGCGCAGCCGCTTCGGCCTGCGTCGGGGACGGGCTGGCGGCCGGGCCGATGGCGCCGAAATCGGCTAGCCAGCTGGCAAGCCGCGAGCCTTCGGGCATCGCGCCGTTGGCGATGTCGAGCTGCTCGACGATGCGGCCACCCTCCATCACCGACACCCGGTGGCACAGACGGCGGACCACTTCCATCTCGTGGCTGACGAGGAGGATCGTCACGCCGAATTGGCGGTTGGCGTCGGCCAGTACGTCGAGCAGATCCAGCGTGGTGCGCGGGTCGAGGGCCGAGGTGGGTTCGTCGGCGAGGAGCACGTGGGGCTCGGGCGCCAGGGCGCGGGCAATGGCGACGCGCTGCTTCTGACCACCGGAGAGCCGGCCGGGGTATACATCGGCCTTTGCCGCCAGACCGACGAAATCCAGGCAGGTGGCGACGCGCTTCTTGATGTGGGCCGGGCTGGCGCCGGCAATGCGCATGGGCAGCGCGACGTTCTCGGCGACGGTCTGGTTATGCAGCAGGTTGAAGTGCTGGAAGATCATCCCGATGCGGTGGCGGGCCTGGCGCAGGCCGGCGGCCGAAAGCCGGGTCAGGTTCTGGCCGTGGACGATCACCTCGCCGGCGTCGGGGCGCTCGAGCAGGTTGACCAGGCGCAGGAGGGTCGACTTGCCGGCGCCCGAGAAGCCGATGATTCCGTGAATCTCGCCCTGGGGAACCACCAGATCGGTGGTGCGAACGCCGACCTCGCCGCCACCGGGGTCGGTGAAGCGGCGGGAGACGCCCTTGAGCGCGATGGCGGGCGTGGATGCTGGGGTAGCGGACATGGTGCGGTGCAAAAAGGGCTGGGAACGCAGCCACTTTATTCGCCGGGGTCTGGCACCTGAACCAATTAAATCTGCAGAGCTATGCAGATGATTCGTGCAGAGCTTTGCATGTCTGACGACCGGGCGACGTGCGTCCACGGCGAGCGGCCCGGTGTCCTTGCGGACCCGGGCGCGGGCGGTTTGCGGCGGTCAGATGCCGGCGATCTGGCGGGTGCGGTGGCGGAGTCTGGCGAGTGCGCTGTGGCGGCCCCGGCGGCTGATCGAGCTGTTGTCGATGCTGCCGAGCGGCAGGTCTTCGCAGGCGGCCTGAAGGCGCTGGAGCAGGGCCAGGCCCTGGGGCCACGGGCCGTGGCCGGAATCCACATTGATGTGGCCGGCTGGCCCGATATCCACGAGCTGGCTGCCCCAGCAGTCGGCCCAGTAGGCGGCGGACGACAGCCGCACCCACGGGTCGTTGGTGCTGGCCACCACCAGGCTGGGGGCCGGCAGGGCGTGGCGGGGAATCCACTGGGCGAGGCTGTCCCGGTCGTGGTGGTCGGTTGCGTCCCGCAGGCCGGTGGGGGTGAAGCGGTCCGGATCGGCCGGGGCGACGAGCATGAGGCCGGCAACCCGGTCGGGGCGGTCGGCCGCCGCAACCACCGAGGCGAGACAGCCGAAGCTGTGGGCCACCACCCACACCGGCCCGGGCGAGCGGTCGATGGCATCCCGCACGGCGTTGGCCCAGCGGGCGAGGATCGGCCGCTCCCAGTCGATGTCGGCGACGCGTCGGGCGCCGGGCAACTGGGTTTCGATCCAGCTCTGCCAGTGCGCCGGCCCGCTCCCCTGAAAGCCGGGCACGATGAGGGTGGTGTGGGACATGGCGTGTGGCCTCAGCGGACGGTGGTGATCTGGTCGAAGATGCCGCCGTCGGCGAAGTGAAGCTGCTGGGCCTTCGTCCAGCCGCCAAAGGTGTCGTCGATGGTGAAGAGCTTGACCGGGGCAAACTGCTTTGCGTACTTCGCGGCGATCTTCGGGTCGCGGGGGCGGTAGTAGTTGTCGCCGGCGAGGGTCTGGCCTTCGGGCGAGTACAGGTATTCGAGATAGGCGGTGGCGAGCTTGCGGGTGCCGCGCTTGTCCACCACCTTGTCCACGATGCTCACCGGCGGTTCGGCGAGGATGGAGATGGACGGGGTGATGAGGTCGAACTTGTCCGGGCCGAGTTCCTTGATGGCCAGGTAGGCTTCGTTCTCCCAGGCGATCAGCACGTCGCCGATGCCGCGCTCCACAAAGGTGGTGGTGGAGCCCCGGGCGCCGGAGTCGAGCACCTTGACGTTGGCGTAGATCTTCTTCACGAAGTCCTTCGCGCTGGCGTCGGTGCCGCCGGGCTGCTTGAGGGCGTAGCCCCAGGCGGCGAGGTAGTTCCAGCGGGCACCGCCGGAGGTCTTGGGGTTGGGGGTGACGACCGCGACGCCGGGCTTGGCGAGGTCGTTCCAGTCGCGGATCTGCTTGGGGTTGCCCTTGCGTACCAGGAAGACGATGGTCGAGGTGTAGGGCGAGGCGTTGTGGGGGAGGCGCTTCTGCCAGTCGGCGGGGATCAGCTTGGCCTTTTCGGCGAGGGCGTCCACGTCGTAGGCGAGGGCCAGGGTGACCACGTCGGCTTCGAGGCCGTCGATCACCGAGCGGGCCTGCTTGCCCGAGCCGCCGTGGGATTGCTTGACGGTGACCGTCTCGTTGGTCTTGTTCTTCCAGTATTTGGCGAAGGCCGCGTTGAAGTCCTGGTAGAGCTCGCGGGTCGGGTCGTAGGAGACGTTGAGCAGGGTCTGCTGGGCAAAGGCGGGGGCGGCGAGGCCGAGGGCGAGGAGGCCGGCGACGAGGCTGCGCTTGAAGTGACGAGACATGGTGAATTCCTTTGGATTGGCAACGGGATGTGCCAAGTCTAGGGACGTGGCAGCGCTGGCCGAACCAATTAAAAGGAAGAAGCTAATCACTGAAATGGGATTGGGCGCGCCAACGGGCCGGCCCAAATGAAAACCCCCGGCGGGGCCGGGGGCGGTAGGCGAGGGCTGCGGGGCTCAGCTGCCGGCGCGCTTCCACACGCATTCGACGTAGGCCTTGCCGTCTAGGGGCGCCTTGTCGCGCTGGGCGCGCCAGATGGTTTCGCCAAGGCATTCGAGCACGTCGTGGAGCGCCGCGTGGCGGTCGCCGTGGCGGGCCTGGGCGTGCTCGAAGGCCTCACGGATGCCCGGCGGCTGGTTGATGGAGAGCTGTTCCTCGATCGCCAGATGCAGCGACAGGTGCAGGAAGGGGTTGATCTGGCCGTCGTCGGGGCTGAAATCCTTCTGCACGCCATCGGGATCGCTGATCAGGGCGTGGTATTCGGGGTGATGGGCGACGAGGTCGGCGGCGATGATCTCGAGCTGGGTCAGGACTTCGCGGTTCTGGTGCTTGCGCCAGGAATCGACGAAGAACTGGCGGGCCTGGTCACGGGAGGGATCGAACATGGTTTTTGGGGAGTGGGTATTGGGTAATGGGGAGTGTGGGAGCCGGGAGATGGGGAAGTGGCTGCGTCCCACTTCCCATTTCCCATTCCCTACTTCCCTTTATAGAGGCACAGGTCGCGGATGATGCATTCGTCGCACTTGGGCTTGCGGGCGACGCATACGTAGCGGCCGTGGAGGATGAGCCAGTGGTGGGCGTCGCGCAGGTATTCCTTGGGGATGCGACGCAGCAGGCGCTTTTCGACTTCCAGCACGTCCTTGCCGGGGGCGAGGCCGGTGCGGTTGGCGAGACGGAAGATGTGGGTGTCCACGGCCATCGTCGGCTCGCCGAAGATGGTGTTGAGCACCACGTTGGCGGTCTTGCGGCCGACGCCGGGCAGGGCTTCGAGGGCTTCGCGGTCGTTGGGCACTTCGCCGCCGTGACGTTCGAGCAGCAGGCGCGAGAGCTGCGCGGTGTTCTTGGCCTTGTTGCGGAACAGGCCGATGGTCTTGATGTATTCGGCGATGCCGTTCTCGCCCAGATCCGCCATCGCCTCGGGCGTGGGGGCCGCCGCAAAGAGCTTGCGGGTGGCGATGTTCACGCCCTTGTCGGTGGCCTGGGCCGACAGCACCACGGCCACCAGCAGCTGGAAGGGCGAGGCGTATTCGAGTTCGGTGGTCGGGTTGGGGTTGGCGTCCCGCAGCCGGCGGAAGGCTTCGGCGACCGCCGCGAGGCGCATGTCGGCCATGACGTGATCAGGCCTCGGCTGCCTTGGCCGCGAGGGCGGCGGCGTGGGCGCGGGCCAGCTTGCGGGCTTCGATCCAGTTGCGGCCGGCGATCAGGCAGCCCAGCGCGATGAAGGCGCCCGGCGGCAGGATGGCGACCAGGAAGCCCGGGTAGTCGTCGCCGAACAGGACGATGGGCTGCATGCCGGGGAAGATCATGTCGATGCCCGACAGCAGGGTGCCGCTGCCGACCACCTCACGCATGGCGCCCAGCACGGCCAGCACGAGGGTGAGGCCGATGCCCATCGCGATGCCGTCCACCGTCGAGCCGCCGGGTTCGTTCTTGGCGGCGAAGGCTTCGACCCGGGCCAGCACGATGCAGTTGGTGACGATCAGCGGGATGAAGATGCCGAGCACCAGGTACAGCTCGTGGAGGTAGGCGTTGAAGGCCAGATCGACCACCGTGACGAGCGCGGCGATGATCAGGATGAACACCGGGATGCGGATCTCGTAGGGGATGAAGTTGCGCAGCGCGGCGATGACCAGATTGGACATGGCCATCACGAGAATGGTGGCAAGGCCCAGGCTGACCGCATTGACGATGTTGGTGCTGATGGCGAGGATCGGGCACAGGCCGAGGATCTGGACGACGCCGGTGTTCTGCTTCCAGATGCCGTTCCAGGCGATGTCTTTATAGGCTTGAATGTCCATGGCGGTGCTCCGTCAGGGGGTGCCGGCAAATTTGGCGCCGTTTTGCGCCGCAAAGAGCCGATCCTGGTTGTCGGCGGCAAAGCGGGCGGCGCGGGCCACCGCGTTGGTCACCGCGCGGGCGCTGATGGTGGCGCCGGTGTGGTAGGCGATCTGGCCGCCGTCCTTCTTCACCTTGCAGTTGGGCAGGTCGGCAACCTTGATGTCGGCGAACTGGGCGATCCAGGGGGAGGCCTTGTTCTTGTCCTTCTTGGGGTCGATGTAGTCGCCGAGGCCCGGGGTTTCACGGTGGGTGACGGCGCGGACGCCTGAGACGCTGCCATCGGCGCGCACGGCGACGATCAGGTCGATGCGGCCGCTGTAGCCGTCGGGCGCGACGGTTTCGAGGAGCAGCCCGGCGGGCGCGCCGGCCTTGCGGGCGCGGTAGATGCGGCCGCCTTCGTCGAGGCCCAGCGCGGGCGTGGGGCCGAGGGCGACGAAGTCGTCGAGCAGCACGTTGTCGAAGCTGCTGGCGGGCAGGACTTCGGAGATGAGCTTCATCTTCTCGTCGGCCGCGGCGGCGTCGATCTGGACTTTGGTAGCGCCGTAGGTGAAGGCCATCAGGGCGGTGAACACCACGGTGAAGGCCACCATGATGGTGCCGGTGCGGGCGGACAGCCGGAGGGCGGTGGTCTCGCTCATGTCAGTCTTTCTTGTGGCCGAACACCGGCGCCTGGGTCTTCATGTCGATGATCGGCACGAGGATGTTCATCAGCAGGGTGGCGAAGGCGATGCCATCGGGGTAGGCGCCGAAGGCACGGATCACGAAGGTGAGCACCGCCGCGCCGGCCGCGAAGAGCAGTTTGCCGCGGGCGGTGGTGGCGCCGGAGACCGGGTCGGTGAGGATGAAGAAGGCGCCGATCATCGCGCCGCCGGAGGCCAGGTGGAACAGGGGCGAGGCGAAGCCGTCGGGATGGAGGCCCCACATCAGGCCGGCCACGACGAACAGCGCACCGCAGAAGGCCGCCGGGATGTGCCAGGTGATGATGCGCTGCTGGATCAACCACAGGCCGCCGACGAGGTAGCCAAAGGCCACCCATTCGCCACCCTTGCCACCCATCATGCCGAAGGCCGGGCCATCCTGGAGCTGGCTGGCGCGCAGGCCGTGGAAGGGGGAGTCGGGGTTGGTGGCGCCGCGCAGGGCGGTGCGCAGGGCGTCGAGGGGCGTGGCGCCGGTGATGGCGTCCACATCGCGCAGGCCACCGAAGATCAGCTTGAGCTGGGTGCCGAAATCAAGCTGGCCGGCGGCGGGCCACTGGGACATCAGCGCCGGGTAGGCGACGATCATCAGGCAGAAGGCCGCCATGGCCGGGTTGAAGGGGTTCTGGCCGAGGCCGCCGTAGAGCTGCTTGACCACCACCACCGCCAGCAGGGTGCCGGTGACGGTTAGCCACCAGGGCACGATGGGCGGGAAGGTGAGGGCGATCAGCCAGGCGGTGACGATGGCCGAGAGATCGGTGAGGAAGATCGCTTTGGGCTTGCCGCGAATGGCGAGCATGGCGGCTTCGCCGGCCAGGGCGGCGGCGGAGGCGATGGCGAGCTGAACCAGGATGCCGGCGCCAAAGAACCAGACATAGGCGGCGATGCCCGGCACAAGGGCTAGCAGCACCTTCAGCATGACCTGCTGGACGCTGGCGGATTTGCGGACGAAGGGGGAATTGATCATCGGAGTGTGCGCGAAAGGGGCTCAGGCGCCCGCGGCGGGCGGCGCGTCGGCGGGCTTGTCGGCCCCGGCGGCTTCGCGGCGGGCGTCGATGGCGGCCATCTCGGCCTTGATCTCGGGGGCGGCGACCTCGGTGTTCTTCGGGGCGGCCTGGGCCTTCTGCTGGCGGGCCTTCTCCATCGCGGCCTCGATCAGTGCGAGCTTGGCCGGGTCGACGGAGGGCTTGGGTTTAGCCGCAGGTGCAGAAGGGGCGTCGGCAGCCGGGGCCGCGCCTTCGGCAGCGACCTTCTCGCGGGTGGCGGCGGCCTTGGCGGCGAGCTTCTCGGCTTTTTCCTGCTTCTCGCGTTCCTGACGGTAATTCTTGAACTCGAAGCGGTCGCGGGCGGCGTCGGCGGCTTCCTTCTCGCGCTCGCGGGCCCAGATCTCGCTCTTGGAGAAGCGGAAGTAATCCACCAGCGGGATGTGGGACGGGCATACGAAGCTGCAGCAGCCGCATTCGATGCAGTCGAAGAGGTGGTATTCCTGCGCCTTGCCGAAGTTCTTGGCGCGGGAGAACCAGTACATCTCGAAGGGCGCCAGATCGGCCGGGCAGGCCTTGGCGCACTCGCCGCAGCGGATGCATGGCATCTCGGGCGCGGGGGCCGGGAACAGGGCCGGGCTGCCTACCAGAATGCAGTTGGTGGCCTTGACAACGGGCACGTCGAAGCGCGGCAGGCGCACGCCCATCATCGGGCCGCCCATGATGTAGCGGTCGGTGTCGGCGCGCGGGCCGGCGAGGCGGACCACGTGATCCATCGGTGTGCCGATCAGCACGTCGTAGTTGCGCGGATTGGCCACGTTGCCGGCGACGGTGACGACGCGGGAGATCAGCGGCCGGCCGAATTCGAGGGCTTCGTAGATGCTGAACGCGGTGCCCACGTTGAAGCACTGCACGCCGAAATCGGTGGAGCGCCGGCCGTGGGGGACTTCGATGCCGGTGAGCACGCGGATGAGCTGCTTGGCGCCGCCCGCGGGATAGCGGGTGGGGATGGCGACGGCCTCGATGCCCGTCTCGCCGCTGGCGGCGATGGCAGCCTGGACGGCGGCGACGGCTTCGGGCTTGTTGTCCTCGATGCCGATCAGCACTTCCTCGGCCTGCAGCATGTGGCGCATGGCGATGATGCCCTTGAGCATCTCGGGGGCGCGCTCGCGCATCAGCAGGTCGTCGCAGGTGATGAAGGGTTCGCACTCGGCGCCGTTGATGACCAGCGTCTTGAGGCGGCCTTCCTTGCCCGGCTTGAGCTTGGCGTAGCTGGGGAACACCGCGCCGCCCAGGCCGACGACGCCGGCGTCGCGCAGGTAGTCGCGAACTTCGTCGGGCGGTGTGCTGCGGAAGTTGATGGTGTCGAGCTGCCCCCAGGCGTCGTCGCCGTCGGGTTCGATGATGACCGACAGGGCTTCGAGGCCGGAGGTGTGGGGCATCAGCGCGGGCGCCACGTCGCGGACGATGCCGGAGGTGGAGGCATGCACCGCGGACGACAGGTTGCCGTCGGCGCCGCCGATGCGCTGGCCCTTGAAGACCTTGTCGCCGGGGGCCACGAGGGGCCGCGGGTGACCGCCCACCGCCTGGTGGAGCGGGATGACCAGACGATCGGGCAGCGGCACCTGCCCGATGGGCGCGGTGGTGGATTCGGTCTTGTTGGTCTGCGGCTTCACACCGCCGTGGAACTTGAAGAGTTTGCGCAGCATGTCAGGCCTCGCCGGGGCAGGCGCGTGCGGAATGGTTCATGTCAGGCGGCAGCCTTGATCTCGAAGACCGGATAACGCCACTTCCAGGTGTCGACGGTTTCGGCGATGGGTTCCATCACGATGCAATCCACCGGGCAGGGGGCGAGGCACAGCTCGCAGCCGGTGCATTCGGAGGCGATGATGGTGTGCAGTTGCTTGGCGGCGCCGACGATGGCATCGACCGGGCAGGCCTGGATGCACAGGGTGCAGCCGATGCAGGTCTGCTCGTCGATGACGGCCACCGACTTGGGTTTTTCGACGCCGTGCTCTTCGGAGAGGGGCTTGAACTCGCGGCCGAGGAGGTCGGCCAGCTTGCGGATGCCTTCCTCGCCGCCCGGGGGGCACTGGTTGATCTCGGCTTCGCCGCCGGCGATGGCCGTGGCGTAGGGCCGGCAGCCGGGAAAGCCGCACTGGCCGCACTGGGTTTGCGGGAGGATGGCGTCGATCTTGTCGACCAGCGGGTCGCCTTCAACCTTGAACTTGATCGATGCAAAGCCGAGCAGCGCCCCGAGGACGAGGGCGATGCCGGTCATGACGAGAAGCGCGGTGAGCATGATGTCAGTGGTACTTGTCGAGGCCGGCGAAGCCCATGAAGGCAAGGCTCATCAGGCCGGCCGTGACCATGGCGATGGCGGTGCCCTTGAAAGGCGTGGGCACGTCGGCGCCATCGAGGCGTTCGCGGATGCCGGCAAACAGCACGAGGGCGAGGGAGAAACCGACCGAGCTGCCAAAGCCGAACAGCAGGGATTCGAGCAGGTCGTGGTGCAGCGCGACGTTGAGGAGCGGAACGCCCAGCACCGCGCAGTTGGTGGTGATGAGCGGCAGATAGATGCCCAGCACCTGGTGCAGCGTGGGGCTGCTCTTCTGGATGACCAGTTCGGTCACCTGCACGATGGCGGCGATGATGACGATGAAGGCCAGGGTGCGCAGGTATTCGACGCCGGCCGGAATCAGCACGTAGTGGTCGACCAGATAGCTGGTGCCGCAGCCGAGGGTGAGCACGAAGGTGGTGGCCGCGCCCATGCCGACGGCGGTCTCGAGTTTCTTCGAGACGCCCATGAAGGGGCACAGACCGAGGATGCGGACCAGCACGACGTTGTTCACGAGAACGGCGCCGAGGATCACGAAGAGGTAGCTTGTCATGGTTGCCGGGGACGCGAAGATCCAGAGGGCAGGACGAAAGAGGGATTATCCCGCGCCGGCTGGCAGGGACTCAAGCCTGCCAGAAGTAGGGTTTTGGCCGGCGCGTGACGCATCAGGCGAAGTCGCGGGTTTCGGCGACGGATTCGCGGACCAGCGCCGGTCCGCGATAGACGAGGCCGCTGTAGAGCTGGACCAGCTTGGCGCCGGCTTCGAGCTTGGCGCGGGCCTGACGGCCGTTGAGCACGCCACCGGCGGCGATGATCGGCAGCTCGTTTTGCAGCGCCTTGGCCAGTGCGGCGACGACCGCGGTGGAAGCTTCGAACAGCGGTGCGCCGGAGAGGCCGCCCTGCTGGTCGCCATACTTGATGCCCTGGACCTTGTCGCGCGCCAGGGTGGTGTTGGTGGCGATCACCGCGTCGATGCGGTGGCGGCGCAGGGCGTCGGCGATGTTGGTGATCTGGGCGTCGTCGAGATCGGGGGCGATCTTGAGGGTGATCGGCACGTAGCGGCCGTGCTTGTCGGCGAGCTGGGCCTGACGAGCCTTGAGCTGGCCGAGGAGGGCGTCGAGTTCGGATTCGCCCTGCAGCTGGCGCAGATTTTTGGTGTTGGGCGACGAGATGTTGACGGTGATGTAGCTCGCCAGCGGGTAGGCCTTGTCGAGGCAGATCAGGTAGTCGTCGGCGGCGCGCTCGATGGGGGTGTCGGCGTTCTTGCCGATGTTGATCCCGAGGATGCCGCGGAACTTCATCTGCTGGACATTGCCGATCAGCGCGTCGATGCCGTGGTTGTTGAAACCCATGCGGTTGATGACGCCCTTGACCTCGGGCAGCCGGAACATGCGCGGCTTGGGGTTGCCGGGCTGGGCGCGGGGCGTGATCGTGCCGATCTCGATGAAGCCGAAGCCCATGCGGGCGAGGCCGTCGATAGCTTCGCCATTCTTGTCGAGGCCGGCTGCGAGGCCGATGCGGTTGGGGAACTGCAGGCCCATGACCTCGACCGGCTTGGCCGGAAGCGGGCGGGCGGCAGGAAGCAGGCGACCGGCGAGATTGAGGCCGGCGAGGGTGGTTTCGTGGGCGGTTTCCGGATCGAGGGAAAACAGCACCGGGCGGGCGATTTCGTAGAGCATCCGCCATTCTACCGCAGTGCGGAAAAGTCTTGTTTCTTCAATCAATCCACGGCGATACGCAGCTGTAGCCCGACGTAACCGCTATAACCGGGAAGATTGGGCAGGGCGACCAGATTGGCGCCGACGCGGCCGATCTGGGCCGACGCGGCGGGCAGAACGAGGATGGGTGACGGATAGCCGGTGGCGAGCAGGCCGAAGGCACCAAAGCGGAACGGGCCGGCTTCGAGGGGCATCCAGCGCCCGCCCAGGTAGAAGGTGTTGCGGTCGTAGCTGTTGCGGAAATAGCCCGCGGACGCCACCCAGGGCGTGCCGGTGAACTCGCGCTCCATGCCGAGGCCTGGATTCACCTCGCGCCAGTCGCGGCGGTCGGGCTGGAAATGGTGAGAGACACCGGAGAGCGTCAGCCAGTCCCGGTGCGGGGCGGTGGAGAGGTCGTCGAGGCTGGGCGTGGCGTTGGCGCTGATCGCGGAGCAGGCGAGCGCGGCGGCCCACAGGGCCTGGGTGGTGAGGGTCATGGCGGCGTGGAGTCAGTCGAGGCGGGTGAAGTCGGCGTCGGTGAGGGTGCGCCATTGGCCGCCGATGCGCCCCTGGAGCGGCCGGAAGCGCGCCTTGTATGCCATCTTGCGGCTGTCGCGGATCCAGTAGCCGAGGTAGAGATAGGGCAGCCCGAGTTCGCGGCACACTTCGATCTGCCACAGCACGCCGAACGTGCCGAGGCTGCCGGTGGTGATGTCCGGGTCGTAGAAGGTGTAGACGCTGGACAGGCCGTCGGTGAGGCAGTCGATGACGCTCACCATGCGCAGTATGCCTTCCTCGCGGAACTCGATGAGGCGGCTGTCCACGTGGCTTTGCAGCAGGAAGTGGGTGTATTGCTCGCGATTGTCCTGGTCCATGCCGCCGCCAGCGTGACGGCTGGCCTGATAGCGCTGGTAGAGGGTGTAGTGCTCTTCGGTGAATTCCAGCGGCAGCTCGCGGGGAAGCAGGTGGGCGTGGGCCGACCAGGCACGGCGCTGGCTGCGGTTGGGCTGGTAGTCGGCCACCGGGATGCGCACCGGCACGCACGAGCGGCACGCGTCGCAGTAGGGGCGATAGGTGAAGATGCCGCTGCGGCGAAACCCGCTGCGCACAAGCTCGCTGTACAGCGGGGTGTCGATCAGGTGGCTGGGAGTGGCAACCTGGGAGCGCGCCTGGCGCTCGGGCAGGTAGGAGCAGGCGTAAGGGGCCGTGGCGTAGAACTGCAGCAGGGAATAGGGGTAGTCCTTGAGCATCGCACGTCAGGTCCAGGGGGCTTGGGCACCGTCAATCGGCCAGCGGGCGGGCGGCGGGCCGTCGCAGGTGAGGGTGTCGAGCAGCTTCACGAAATCTTCGCGGGGAATCTCACGGCCACCCAGCGAGGCCAGGTGGCGGGTGGTCATTTGACAATCTAGCACGCGAAAATCCCGTTGCTCAAGGAAGCGCGCCAGGTGCACGAAGGCAATCTTGGAGGCGTCGGTGCGGAGGCTGAACATCGACTCGCCGTAAAAGGCGCGTCCGACCGCCATGCCGTAAAGGCCGCCGACAAGTTCGCCATCGACCCAGGTTTCGACCGAGTGGGCGTAGCCGAGTTCGTGCATCCGGATGTAGGCATCCTGGATGGATTGCGTGATCCAGGTTCCGGTGGCTTCGCGGGTGTCGGCGCAGGCGCGGATGACTGCGGGGAAATCGCTGTCGAGGCGAACTTCGTAGCAGGCGTTGCGGAGCGTCTTGCGTAGCGAGCGGGTGATGCGGATCTGATCGGGAAAGACCACCATCCGCGGATCGGGGCTCCACCACAGGATGGGCTCGCCGTCGTTGAACCACGGGAAGATGCCGCGACGGTAGGCTGCGAGCAGCCAGTCGGGTGTCAGGGCGCCACCGGCCGCAAGGAGGCCGTTGGGGTTGCGCAGGGCGCGGGATGTGGGGGGAAAATCAGGTTGGTCGCCGAGCCAGGGAATCATGTCACAGCGAACCAGGAGGCCGGCGGTGCCGGCAACGGATCAGTTGGCCTGAGTGGGCCGGGCCGAAGCGCTGGGCAGGACGCGGCGGGCGCCGTCGTAGCGGGCAGCCCAGTAGGAAACACGCATGTCCTCGACGCGAACAACGCCGCCGGCAGAGGGAGCGTGCACGAACTGGTAATTGCCGAGATAAATGCCGACGTGGGAGAACGCACGGCGCATGGTGTTGAAGAACACTAGGTCGCCGGGTTTGAGGTCGTTGATCTTGACCTGCTCGCCGGTCTGGGACATCTCGGCTGCAGTGCGCGGAAGGCCGAAGCCAAGGGCGTCCGAGAAGACCTTGCCGACAAAACCGCTGCAATCGAAGCCGGTGAGGGGGCTGGTGCCGCCCATGCGGTAGGGGACGCCAAGGAAGTTGAGGCTGCGCGTGACGAGCGAGCGCATCGAATCGGAGTAGCGCTCCAGCACAGTGGGTGCGGGGGCTTCTTCCTGAGCCGGTGCGATGGGTTCCGCAGCGTTGGCTGCGCCGGAGAGCGCGGCCGCTACAAAAAAGCCGACGATGGTCTTTTTGATAGGCATTTCATCAGTCTACCGAATGACGCAATTAGTGTAAAGAATTTCGACGGATATCGATGTTGCATTGCGCAATGTGCACTGCGCCACAGTATGCCGATGGCAGTGCCGGTAGTATTCGTTCCGCACTGGTCGCGGGCAGTAACGTCCGGGAGGCCGCGCGGAAGATGAGCTGAACCGGTCAGTACATCTTCACAAAAGGGCCCTTCGGCTTTCCGTGGCGAAGCACCCGCGCCAGTCGCACCAACAATCAGGTCACGCAAACAGGTTCAGGATGCCGTCCAGGCCGCTGTGGTTGAGGGCGTAGGATGCCTTCTCCCGGACGACGGGTTTTGCGTGATAGGCGATGCCGACCCCCGCTGCGAGCAGCATCGGCAGGTCATTTGCGCCGTCTCCGGCGGCGATCACGGTTTCGGATGCGAAGCCGTGGTGTCTGCGGACGAGTTCAAGCGTGTGGCGCTTGGCCTCACCGTCGATGATGTCACCTTTCACCTTGCCGGTAAGCTTGCCGGCGCGGATTTCCAGTTCATTGGCCACGGCGTAGTCGAAACCGAGCTGCTTCTGCAGGCGCTCGGTGAAATACGTGAATCCGCCCGACACCAGCACGGTAACGATGCCGGCCTTCTTGAGTCCGGCGATCAGGCTTTCGGCGCCCGGGTTGAGCTTCAGCCTTTCCTGGAACACGCGGCCCAGCGCCTCTTCCGGCAGACCTTCGAGGAGCGCCACGCGGCGGGTGAGGGATTCGCGGAAATCCAGCTCGCCCCGCATGGCGGCTTCGGTGATCTCGGCGACCTCGGTCTTCAGGCCCTGCATGTCGGCGATTTCGTCGATGCACTCGATGGTGATGAGCGTCGAGTCCATGTCGGTGACGAACAGCCGGAAATCCGCAAGCCGCCGCCCCTCGGGCACGAAGGCGAAGTCGAGTTCGTGGGTTTCGCAGTACGCGGCGAGTTCCGGGTGCGGGTTGGCGTTGATGAGCCGAACCGCATTCGGGCCAAGCCGACCCACCCCTTCCGAGCCGGTAAGGGTGGTCAGATCCTTCAGGGCACGGGTTTCGAGCTTGCGTCCCTGGACTACCAGATTCATCAAGCCTGGCTCCGCTGGGGCAGGACGTCGCGCAGGATGTCGCGGGTGTTGCGGATCATCTCCTCGGTGGTCGCCCAATCCACGCAGGCGTCGGTCACCGAGCAGCCGTAGCGCAGCTGGGTGAGGTCGGCGGGGATCGGCTGGTTGCCGGCTTCGATGTTGCTCTCGATCATCAGGCCGACGATGGAGCGGTTGCCTTCGCGGATCTGATGGGCCACGTCGCGCATCACCAGCGGCTGGTACTCCGGGTTCTTCCAGGAGTTGGCGTGGGAGCAGTCGATGACGATGTTGGCCGGCAGCTTGGCCTTGACGAGCGCCTTCTCGGCCAGGGAGACGGACACGGTGTCGTAGTTGGGACGGCCGCCGCCGCCACGCAGCACCACATGGCCGTAGGCGTTGCCACGGGTGCGGATGACCGACGACTGGCCCTGGGCGTTGATGCCGAGGAAGCTGTGGGGGGCGGCGGACGACAGGATGCCGTTCACTGCGGCGTCGAGGGAACCGTCGGTGCCGTTCTTGAAGCCGACCGGGGTGGACAGGCCGGAGGCCATCTCGCGGTGGGTTTGCGATTCGGAGGTGCGGGCGCCGATGGCGGTCCAGGCGATGAGATCGCCGTAGTACTGCGGAGCGATCGGGTCGAGGGCCTCGGTGGCGGCGGGCAGGCCGGCTTCGTTCACCTGCAGCAGGAAGTCGCGGGCCTTCTCCATGCCTTCGTCGATGCGGAAGGAGTCGTCCATGTACGGATCGTTGATGTAGCCCTTCCAGCCGGTGGAGGTGCGCGGCTTTTCGAAGTAGACGCGCATCACCAGCACCAGGGTGTCGGAGACTTCATCGGCGAGCTTCTTGAGGCGCTTGGCGTAGTCGAGGCCGGCGACGGGATCGTGGATCGAGCACGGGCCGACGACGACGAAGATGCGCGGATCCTTGCGGTCGAGGATGGCCTGCAGGGTGCGGCGGCCTTCGAGGACGACGTTGGCGGCAGCGTCGGTCAGCGGGACGCGGGCGACGATCTCTTCGGGGGAGGGCATGCGGTCGAAGGCCGCGATGTTCAGGTTTTCAGTCTGGGCGGTGGTCATGGCGGTGGCTGCTCATCAGCGTGGCGCGCGGGGCGCCGAATCCGGCATTTTACCTCGAAGTGGCGCCGCGCATCGTGCGCCGCGCAAGGCCAAGCACCGACGGCAGGCGGTGATCGACGAAAGGCGGCTTGCGCAGGCTGCGGCTGATCCACACAGTGGTCATGCCGAGGCGTTTGGCGGTGCGCAGGTTGACTGCGCTGTCTTCGACCATGATGCAGCGGGCCGGGTTCAGGCGGTGGTCGCGGAGCAGATGCCGGAAGCCGCGGATGCCGGGCTTGGGGTGAAAGCGCATCTGCTCGACCGAATAGACGTCGGCAAAGTGATGGCGGATGCCCATCACGTCGAGCACGGCTTCGGCGTAACGCCGGGGGCCGTTGGAGAAGACGATCTTGCGCCCCGGCAGACGACGCAGCAGGTGATGCAGCGCGCTGTCGAAGACGACCATCCGGGCGAGATCCGGAAACTGGTGGGTGTCGTCGAGGAAATGGCGTGGATCGGTGCCGTGGTGGCGCATGAGGCCCAGCAGCGTCGCGCCGTAGCGTCGCCAGTAATCCATCCGCATCCGGTTGGCGGCCGGCTCGTCGAGATCAAGTTCGCGCATGAGGTAGGCCGTCATGCTGCGGTTGATGTGGGGAAAAATGTGCGGGCTGGCGTTGTGCAGCGTGTTGTCGAGGTCGAACAGCCAGACGGGTTGCATCGGTCAGACGGGTTTGGGCTGGAAGCGGACGATGGCGCGGCCGTCGTCGGCGACCTTGGGCTCGGCTTTCCAGGCGTGGCCATAGACCACCTCGACGGTGACGGGCAGGCGGTCGTTCTTGCGTAGCTTTTCGTAGTGGCTGCGCAGGTGCTGCCAGTGCCCCTTGCCGACGAGGCCGCGGGGGCGGTTGGTGGAGGCGTTGGTGGAGCCGCTGGTGCGCAGGGCATTGAGCAGGTCGTCGAGCCCGGCGTAGGTGACGGTGATCATGTCCATGTCCATCACTGGGTCGGCAAAACCTGCCTTGACGAGGGCGTCGCCCAGGTCGTGCATGTCGATGAAGCGGTGCAGGTGCTCGGCGTCGGATTGCGGCAGGGACGCGCGGAGTTCTTTCAACGTGTCGGGGCCGAGGGTGGAGAACATCACCATGCCACCTACTTCGAGCACCCGGTGGGCTTCCTTCAGTGCGGGCAGCGGATCGTGCAGCCACTGGAGCATCAGGTTGGACCACACGAGCGACACGCTGCTGCGTGCGAGGGGCAGGGCGGTGGCGTCGGCGCAGATGAAGTCCGGCTCGGCAGGCTTGCCGAAACGCAGCAGGCGCTTGAGGAGGCCGGTGTCGCCGCGGGCCTGGGCGAGCATGGCCGGCGCCGAGTCGATGGCGATGCGGGGAATGCCGGGGTAGCGCTGGGCGAAACCGGGGAGGTCGGCGCCGGGGCCGCAGCCCAGGTCGAGGATCCGCGTCGGGGTGATGCGGATGTAGTCGAGGCGCTCACCCATGCGGCGAGAGACTTCCCGCGCGAGGGTGTCGACCTTGCCGTAGCCCGCGGCAGCCCGTCCGGCTCGACGGCGCACGAGGCGCGGGTCGAGCTGGAAATCGGGAGCGGTCATCGGGTGAGGCTTAGATGGACTTCAGGCCGAGACGGGCGAACAGCTTGTCGTCGGCGTCGGCGTCCGGGTTGTCGGTGGTGAGCAGGCGCTCGCCGTAGAAGATCGAGTTGGCGCCGGCCATGAAGCACAGGGCCTGGAAACCATCGCCGAGCTCCTGACGGCCAGCGGACAGGCGCACGTAGCTTTCGGGCATGGTGATGCGCGCGGCGGCGATCACGCGGACGAAGTCGAACGGATCAATGGCTTCGGCGCTGCCCAGCGGGGTGCCTTCAATCTGCACCAGGTTGTTGATGGGCACGGAATCCGGCGGCGGATTCATGTTGGCCAGCTCGGCGATCAGCGCGGCACGGCTCTTCTTGGTCTCGCCGAGGCCGACGATGCCACCGCAGCACACGTTGATGCCGGCGTCACGCACCTTCTCGAGGGTGTCGAGGCGATCCTGCAGGGTGTGGGTGGTGATGATCTGGCCGTAGA
>ERZ650311.145-NODE-145-length-45419-cov-9.510162_pt1 | contig 45419 bp, 58 predicted proteins | sample MGYA00376247_ERZ650311 | MGnify/ENA primary metagenome ERZ650311 (study PRJEB26733, sample SAMN07839324) | wastewater metagenome | biome: small river; feature: stream; material: water | place: USA: North Carolina | collected 2016-07-28 ... | reverse complement strand
TTCAGACGTGTGCTCTTCCGATCTGCCGCATGGGACGCCGCAGGGGCCGCCGCATGGGACGCCGCATGGGACGCCGCACGGGCCGCCGCAGGGGCCGCCGCATGGGACGCCGCACGGGCCGCCGCATGGGACGCCGCACGGGCCGCCGCACGGGCCGCGCTCGCCCCGACCGTCACCGCCCTACAGCAGTCCGCCCTCGACCTCGTCGACCGCATGATCGCCGTCGGCAAGCCAGCCTAGCCCGCGTCCTCGTGGTGGCCCCGCGGTGTCTCAGACCATGACCAGGAGAGGAAACCCCTGCAAAATGGCACCTAGTACATGTTGGTGCGGTAGTCGCCCACCCCGCGTAGTAGAGCCGATCCGGCTCAACCATGCGGTCCGTCCCTGCCGTACAGGCCGTCGTTTCGCGACCTCGTGGTGTCTGGGTGCTACCCGAATCCGCGGCGGAGGCACCAGGTGAGCCCGTCCGCGTACGTCGTCGAGCGCCGCACGCGCGCGGGCGAGAAGCGCTTCCACGTCCGCTACCGGCCCGAAGGCAGCGTCCCCCCGACCCACGCCGGCGCATACAGGACGCGCGAGGAGGCCGAGGCCAGGCGCGACGAGGTCATTCACCTCATCGCCGCCGGCGAGCGGCCGAAGCCCCACCTCCAGACCATCGGCCACGTCTACGTCGTCCAGGCCGGCGACGACGGGCCCTGCAAGATCGGGTTCGCCTCATCGCTCGAGGCCCGCCTCGTCGAGCTCCAGGTCGGCAACCACGAGCAGCTGCACGTGCGCGCGACGTTCCGCGCGACCCGCGAGTTCGAGCGGTCCATGCATCACGAGTACGCCGATCGGCGTCTGCGCGGCGAGTGGTTCGCGCTGACCGCATCGGAGATCGAGCGTCTCGCATCCGGCTTCGCCTCCCGAGAGCGGGTGATGTCGTGAGCGAGCTCCGGTCTCGAACCGCTGTAGCGTCGCTGAGCACCGAAACGCGCGAGGACGATGCTGAGCGCCTGATCGCTGAGCTTCGCAAGCTCGTCCGCTGGGGCGAGTTGCAGATCGCCTGCAACCCCGAGGGAGAGTGGGGCGTGACGTGGTGGGAGGACCCGCCCGGCCAGCCGGACTCGAACTACACCTGGGAGCGCAGCACGTTCGGCGCCGCCGCGACGCTCACCGAGGCGCTTCGTGAGGCTCTCGACACGCTCCGGGAGGCCCGGTCGTGACCGGGGAGACGACCGCACCAGCGCCGATCTCCGACCTGCTCGCCGCCATCGAGAGTATTCCTCGGTTCGCTCCCGTCGGCCTCGCTCAGCGCGACCTGATCGTCCGTGGTGTGCGTGACCTGGCCGCCCGCGTCGAGACGCTGGAGCAGGAGAACGCGATGCTGGAGTCGTCCCGGAACCTGACGATGCGGCTCGCGCGCGACGTGCAAGACCGCGTCGAGACGCTGACCGCGCTGCTCGAGAAGCACGGCGGCCACGCGCCCGGGTGCTTCCGAGAGAAGCTGTTCGGCGCGGACGGGTGCATCTGCGGGTGGGATCAGGTGCGCGCCGACCTGACCGATGTTGCGCTCACGCGGATCGCCGGCCAGTCCACCACGGAACAGCCGATGACCCTCGACCAGTTGAGAGAGAAGGCCGAGAACGCCAAGACGAAGCACGAGGAATGGTTCATCGCCGCGTACAACCAGCAGGACTTCAACGCTGCCTGGACGCCGGAGGTCGCGCTCGCGTTCGTCGAGTACGTGCAGGCGAACGAGGCATGGGTGGCATCCGGCGACGGGTGGGCGGAGGCGAAGGCGGCACAGGAGGCTTCTGAGCGCCTGTTCTCCCTGCTCGGGGAGCAGCCATGAGCATGGAGTACGTGCGTCGCACCTACGGCGTACCGGCGAAGCGCGGAGCCCGCGTCATCGCCGACGGGCGTCCCGGCGTCATCACGAGCGCCGACCACCGTCTCCGCATCCTCCTCGACGGAGACAAGCACCCGACCGTGTGGCACCCGACGTGGAGGATCGACTACCTCGACGGGCGCGGGGAGCGTGCGCGGTGACCCGCGTCGTCCCCACCCTCATCGTCCTCGCCATCGTCGCGCTCATGGCCGCGACCGCAGGACACCCCACTGCCCCAGTGCCCGCTGCGGCACACACCGAAACTGACACGGAACTGATGGTGGCGCACAAGACGACGCACAATCAGTTTCGATCAGAGACGCCGCGGCAGAAGGCCCGACGGATCATCATCGCCACCTGGCCCACAAGACAGGTCGACAACGCCATGCGCGTCGTTCGGTGCGAGACCGGCGGCACCTACAGCCAGTGGGCGCTCGGCGACAACGGCAACAGCGTCTCCTGGTTCCAGATCCACCTGCCGTCGCACCCGTGGGTGTCGCGCGCACGCGCGAGGAACAACCCGTGGTACGCAAGCCGGGCGGCACTCCGGATCTGGCGGGAGTCCGGCTGGCGAGCATGGACGTGCGCTCGGATCCTGGGGATCGCGTGAGGTACCGGACGATCGTCGCCGACCCGCCGTGGGATCACTCTGACGGGACAGGAGTCAAGCTCAAGATCGGCTTCGGCGCAACACAGCGACCCCTTCTCGGGCCGGCGATCACGAGATCGGTCCCCTACCAGACCATGAGTCTTGAGGAGATCATCGGGCTGCCAATCAGCGATTTGGCGGCAACTCACTCCCATCTCTACTTGTGGACAACGAATCGGTATCTGAGGCACGTTTGGGACGTCGCCGAGGCCTGGGGATTCTCGGGTGTCTGTCTCCTAACGTGGTGCAAGGCTCGCCGCGGATTTCTCGGTGGTGGGACATTTCCCAGCGACACAGAGTTCTGCCTGTTCGCTCGTCGAGGCACGCTCAAGCCGCTTTCGCGGGCCCCGGGACGCTGGTACGACTGGCCGCGTCGTTTCGGGCCCCCCGTAAGGGCCGGTGAGCAGAGGAACACAATGCACTCGGCAAAGCCCGAGGCGTTCTTGGACCTCGTGGAGCAGGTCAGCCCCGGGCCCTACCTGGAGCTGTTCGCCCGGCGCCAGCGGCTCGGCTGGGACACCTGGGGGAACGAATCACTCAACCACGTGGAGATCGCGTCGTGAGCAGCTACGTCGGCGTAGACCTCTCTACCCACAACGTCGACCTCGTGAAGTTGGACGAGGACTCGGATCGGGCGGAGTGGGTGCGTGTCCCGCTGGTCGGGGAGAACGCGATCGACCGCGCCCGCAGCTACTCGAGCCAGCGCGCATACGGCCAGAACATCATCGGCCAGTGGTGGGACGACGTGATCCTGTGCGCGCTCGAGGATCCCGCCGGACGCGGCGACACCCGCAAGATCGCCCGCGTCCAGGGCGTCGTCATCGCCACCATCCCCAGCCGCGTCCACGTCTGGACGTTGCAGCCGGCGGAGTGGCGGAAGGCGTGCGGGCTCCCCGGCAACTGCTCCAAGGAGCTGGTTGGACGGTGGGTGGATCGCCACCGGGTCGATGCGTGCGCGCACGGTGAAGGCATCGCGCTCTGGGAGCAGGACGCGTGTGACGCCTACGCGATCGCGTACGCGGCCCGGGCGATCAATCAGACACAGGAGGAGGCAGCGTGAGCGACGGCACCGATTCCTGCCAGGACGATCCGCTGCGCGCGATGCTGGCGATCCTCGCCGACCCCAACGGGGGCCTGACGGACGAGGAGCGCGAGAAGTACGACGCGGCCCGCGAGGAACTGGTGCGGGCTCGCCGCCATGCCGAGCGGATGGCGCACACGTTCTGGCTCGGGGATGCTCGGTCGTGACCGTCCGTCAGTCCCGCGCCACCCTCGACCGCGGACGCACCCACCCGGCCGCGTGACCGAACCCGCCCCGCAGATCGACGTCGACCAGGAGCTCCGCGGCCTCGACCCGCTCCTCCGCAAGATCGCGACCCGCTACACGATCCACGGGCACGACTATGACGACAACGTCCAGCTCTGCCGCATCGCAGCCTGGGAAGCCATCCGCCGCTACGACCCCGCCAGCGGCGTCCCCCTCCGCTCCTGGGTCACCATCGTCGCCGACCGGCGCCTCAAGGAAGCCATGACCCGCGCCAACCGCGACAAGCGCGGCGGCACCGACCCCGCCCGCACCCTCTCGATCCACGGCATCGTCCCCGGAAGCGAAGGGATCTCCTTCGAAGACATCCTCCCCGCGACCCACGACCCCGCCCGCGAGGGCGTGGCCCGCACCGACCTCACCGACCTCCTCGCGTACCTGCGCGCGCGCGGGCCCATCATGCGGACCGCCGGCCTCCTCTTCCTGATCGGCTGCACCTACGAGGAGATCAGCCAGGTCACCGGCGGCAACCGCAAGCAGATCGACAACGCGCTCGGCCGCGTCAGGCGCGCCGTCAGGGACGCCGCCTAGATGGCCCAGCGCCGCCGCCCCAACAGGGAGCCCCAGGCACCACCCCAGAACCAGGACGCAGAAGCCGACGTCCTCGGCTGCATGATCCTCGCTCCCAAGGCGATCGACACCGCCCGCGAGATCCTCCAGCCCGACGACTTCTACCTCCACCGCAACCAGATCGTCTACCAGACGATCCTTCGCCTCCACGACGCAGGCGAACCCGTCTCCGCCATCGTCCTCGTCGACCAGCTCGACCGGGACGGCCTGCTCGAGACAGCAGGCGGGCGCGTCCGGATCATCGAGCTCGCCGCCAACGTCACCGCCAGCGGCCTCGTCGCCTCGCACGCGAGGATCGTCAAGGACGCCGCCCAGGAACGCGCCGCCCTCCGCGCCCTCCAGGAAGCAACCGAGGCGATCAAGACCCGCGACGGCGACGTCGCCCAGGTCATCGACCTCGCCAAGGAACGCCTCAGCCGGATTGAGCGCAAGACCAGCCAGGAGCAGCACACCTGGACCGCCAGCCACCTCAACGGTCCAGACCCCGAGCCACACGACCCACCCAGCCTGTGCGGCCTCTTCTACGACGGCGAGCACCACCTCCTGATGGCCGAGCCCGAGGCAGCCAAGAGCATGCTCATGCTCCGCGCCTGCCTCGAGAACGCAAGACGCGGCCACGCCAGCATCTACATCGACCTGTTCGAGATGAGCGAGCCCGACGTCCGCGAACGGCTCGCCAGCCTCGGCGCCGACGAGCTGGAACGCTCTCGCATCCTCTACATCCGACCGCAGGATCCCCTCCAGGGCGTCGCCGTCCACTACCTGCGCGGCCTCATCGAGCAGCACCAGGCCAGCCTCATCTGCCTCGACGCCCTCCACGGCCTCCTCCGGCTCCACGGGCTCAGCGAGGACAAGAACGACGACGTCACCGACCTCTGGATCCGCGTCTACGAGGGCGTCCTCACCGACGGACTGGCGGTGCGGCCGGCCACGATCACCGCCGACCACCTGACCAAGAACAAGGAGACCCGCGGCCGCTGGGCCTCCGGCGCCCACGCCAAGCTCGACCGGTGGCGGATCGCCTACCAGCTCGAGACGCTCATCCCGCTCAACAGAAGCCAGGACGGGCTCAGCCGCGTGATCGTGTCCAAGGACAGGCCAGCCACCCTCACCCGACCCAGCCCCGGCAAGGTCAGCCTCCGCCACGTCGGCAACCACATCGAGTACGAGCTCGTCGCCGCCGACGCACCCAGCGAGGTCATCGGGATCGAAGAGACCTGGATGCGCAGGATCACCGACGCGCTCGCCACCGAGGGCCGCGACATGACGCAGCGGCAGATCATCGACGCCGTGAGGAAGACCGATGGTGCGGCCGGCTCGCGTGACCACAAGCTGGCCGCGCTCAAGAAGCTCGAGGAGCTCGGGTACGTGCGGTCGACGAGGGTCGGGCAGGCCCTCTACTACGCACTCGCACGGGAGTTCAAAGGCTACGCAGATGAGGCCTCTGGTGCGTAGAAACTACGTAGAACACACGACACGGACAGCATCTATCCGAACCGTTCCGGAACGGTCTACGGATCGGTTCGGAGCAACCGTTCCGGAACGTTCCGCCCCCTATAAGGGCGGAACGGTTCGCGGAACGCTCCGAGGGCAGTCCGGAAAGGAGACTCCGAGATGAGCAAGACCAAGCCCATCGGCGCACGCCAGCGGATCGCCCTCCTGATGCTCCAGGAGACGGGAAGGCTCAACGCTGAAGAACTCGGATCTGCCTTGCACTGGCAGCGCAGGCTGCACGACCCAGGGGCACGGTGCCAGTGGTGCGCCAACGAGGGAGCAGAGGTGCTCGCCTCCCTCGCACGCAGGAGGCTGGTCATCTTCGAGACAGCCACGGTCAGAGTATGGGAAGGTCAGTAGTCAACTCGTGACTATTGATGACGGGCACCACGCGTTGTGGCCAGCGCTCCGCCCTCCCCGAACCACGCACGTTCCTGCCACCTACACGCCCAAACCACCCCTGTTCTCCGCCAAACGACCGTCTACCGGACGAGAACGAGCCCGAACCAGCCAGCTCGCGCACCTGGCCGTGGCGATCGAGCCCGTGATCGAACCCGGGGGTGTTAAACCGCCGGGCCTGGGTCTAGGGCTATCCGACCCCCCCAATTTCTGGAAGGAGTGAACTTGGCTCGAGCGACCCCCGAGCGTGTCCTCCGTGTCCGCCTCCTCCTCGACGAGCAGGCGGAGCGGTGGAGCTACGGCAGGAGGGAGCGTCACCTGACCGGGGACGCGCCGGCGGCGTGGTGGGATTGCCCTGACTGCCGGGGCACGGGCAGGCAGGGTGCGTGCTCTCGCTGCGACGGGAGGGGGCTCGTTCTCGTCGACGAGTACACGGCGGGCTACGACCTGCAGACGCGTCGGCTGGGTGAGGAGCGCAAGCGGGAGACGATGACGGACTACGAGATCGACGCGGCCCTGAGGCGACTGGCGGAGGATGCGGCGGACAGGGGCGAGCTGGGCGCCTCCTACGACGATCGCCCGGAGCCGTCGTCGACCGTCGAGCTCCACCGCGTGTTGCGGCACATGCGGGATGGCGGCTCCTCGGCGCTCAGGCAGTGCTACGACGCGATCCGGGTCGTCCACTGGCCGGTGCTGCCGGTCGACCATCCGGAGCGGGTGCGGGTGCTCGAGGAGATCGGCTGCCACTGGCTGGCGGTGAAGATGCGCGGCTCGATCCGGTTGGCGGCTCCGCTGGAGGAGTCGGTGGTGGTGTTGCGGCGGGGATGGATCCGGGAGCGGGCACGGGAGGGGTTCTCGGTGCCAGAGATCGCCAGGGATCTGGGGTTGGATAGGCGGTCGGTGCGGCGGGCGCTGGAGGAGGATCGGGCGGCGTGAGGTTCGTCGTCGAGGTGTGGATTCTCCATCCCGCTTCGGGCGAGTTCGTGCTCTACGGGCCGTTCGAGACGAGGGAGGAGGCGCGCGTGTTCGCGAACGAGTGGGGGCCTGGGTGGCGCTCTATCCGTTCCGTGTGCGATCCTTCGTCTAGGCCGCCGCTGGCTTCGGCTAGCGAAGCTCTCGTTGACGTGGCGGCTGCATCCCCTGAGACAGGTGGGACTCCTCGGTGAAGATCCTCTACGTCCCCTGCGACGCGTCCGGGAGCGGGAAGCTCCGCTGCGAGCTACCGGGACGCGAGCTCGCCCGGCTCGGCCACGAGGTCGTGTTCTCGCAGCCGAGGGAGACGACGAGCTGGCGGAACGCGTCGGGGATCATGGAGCACCGGCAGGTGTCGACGCCGGATCTGGACGTGCTGGAGCAGCGGCCGGACGTGATGGTGCTGCAGAAGTCGATCGACCCGGAGACGCCGACGATCGTCGAGTCGGCGCAGAAGCTCGGCGCGGCGGTCGTGGTGGAGTCGGACGACCTTGTCTGGGGCGTCCCGGACTGGCACGACGCGAAGCGCGCGAACGACGTTGGCCGAGCGGCGCACCGGGAGGGAACGCAGCGGGCGGACGCCGTCACGGTTTCGACGGATCAGCTCGCGGAGGAGTACCGCAAGGTGCATCCGAGGGTCGCGGTCGTCCGAAACGGCCTCGATCAGGAGCAGTGGGCGTCGGTGACGCCGCAGTACGAGGTCGAGCGTGACCGGATGCGGGTCGGCTGGACGGGGCATCTGACGTGGCGGCGGGGGGACGCGGCGACGCTGGAGCGGTGGCTGACGCCGTTCCTGGCTCGCTGCCATCGTGCGGACTTCGTCGCGGCGGGGGATCGGCGTGTCCATGACGCGATCGGGGTCCCGTTCGGGCAGCGGATCAGCGTGGGCTGGCAGCAGTGGCAGGATGTGCCGCGGCTGCTCTGCTTCGACGTGGGCCTAGTGCCGCTCGAGGACAACCTGTTCAACCGGTGCAAGTCGTGGTTGAAGGGGCTGGAGTACATGGCGGCGGGGATCGTGCCGATCGCGCCGGCGTGGCATGACGAGTATCGGCTGCTGATCGAGCATGGCGTGGACGGGGTGCTGGTGGCGAACCACGAGCAGGCGTTGGCGTCGCTCTGGCACCTGTGGGCGTCGCCGGAGGAGCGGGTGGCGATGGCGCGCCGGGCTCGGGAGAAGGCGCTGGGCCTGATGGTGGATGGGCGGGCCGCGGAGTGGGAGCGGGCGTTGTCGGTGAGGCGGCCTTCGCGGCTGCTGGTCGCGTGATCGCTGCGGCCTGGGTCGAGGTCGGCTGCTATCTCGTCGGCATGGTCGTCGGTGCGGCCTGCATGGCCGCCGGCTTCATCTTCGGTCGACGCGACTAGACGCCGCGCAGGACTGACTCGAGCGACGAGGGCCGCCACTGCTTCCCGCCCCTCGGGGTCGGGACGCCCTCCTCGTTGAGGCGGTCGCTGATCTCCTGGTAGGTGAGGCCTCCAGCGCGGAGGGCGAGAAGCCGGCGCCGTAGGTCCCCGTCGATCGACGGCTTGCGGCCGAGCTTCTCGCCGCGGGCCTTCTTGCGGGCGAGCGCCTCCTTGGTGCGCTGGCCGATCATGCGGCGCTCCCAGCGGGCGACGGCGGCCATGAAGGTGCCGACGAGCTCGCCGGTCGGGGTCGTCATGTCGAGGCCGAGGTCGAAGGCGACGATCGCCCACTTGCGGGCCTCGGCGCGTTCCATGAGGTCGGCGAAGTCGGCGAGTGAGCGGCAGAGCCGGTCGACCTTGGTGACGACGAGGGCTTCGGCCTGGCCTGTGTCGACGGCGTCGACGGCTGCGGCGAGGCCGGGGCGCTTCTCGGTGCTCTTGCCGGACTCGACGTCCTGCTCGATCCGGATGAGGTTCCAGCCGCGGCGGGCGGCTTCCTGCTCGATGGCGGCGCGTTGGGCGTCGAGGCCTAGGCCGGACTCGCCTTGCTCGGCGGTGGAGACGCGGACGTACCCGATGACGTTCGTTCCTGTGGTCATACGCGAATGATGGCGGAGAGATGGCGGAAAATCAAGCTTGCCCGGAGGCCCTGAGGATCTACGTCGTCCATCGCGTACGCCGGTGGCGCTGGCTTCCCTGGCCGAAGGTGGAAGTCAAGGCCGAGCCGACCCCGATCAACGCGGTGATCCACGTGCCGAACACGCGCGAGGTCGTCGAGGTCTGGCAGACGGAGCCGCTCGTCATCGTGCGGCGCCCGGAGGAGTCGTGAGCGTCGCGGTCATCACGCCGGCGATCCCGGGCCGGCTGCACATGCTCGCCGAGTGCATGGCGAGCGTCCGAGCCCAGACCCACCCGGTCGCCGAGCATCTCGTCGCGATCGACTACGCGGGGCTCGGGGTCGTCGAGAACTTCAACCGGGCCGTGGCGGCGGCGCGAGCGGACTGGATCATCCCGCTCGCTGACGACGACGTGCTCGAGACGACGTTCGTCGAGCGCCTCGTCGAGGCGGCCGGAAACGACGCGGACGTCGTCTACTCGTTCTGCCGGGTCGAATCGCGGGATCCCGTGCTGGCGCAGCAGTTCGTCGAGACGCTCGGGATCAATCGGGAGCCGTTCGACCCGGTGGCGCTCCGGGAGCGGAACTACGTCCCGTCGACGGCGCTGATCCATCGGGAGCTGTGGCTGGATCTTGGCGGCTACCGGTCGTCGGAGTCGGGCCTGGAGGACTGGGACTTCTGGGTGCGGGCGCTCGATGCGGGGGCGGTGTTCCGGCTGGTGCCGGATGCGCTCTGGGTCTACCGGTGGGGTCATGGCGAGGGGAACGCGAGCCTGAAGGAGGCGACGTAGTGGCGGTTGCGCGGGCGGGCGTGCATCGGCTGGCGCTGGTAGGTGCGCCGCCGGAGATGCGGGACTGGTCCGGGACGAGCTATCCGCCGCTGGTCGCGGTCGGTGGCGAGGCGATCACGCATCTCGACGATGCGTCGGCGAAGGACTACGGGATCCAGGTGAACGCGTTCGTGACGATCGACGCGGGCCGGGAGCGGCCAACGGCGATCGGTGCCGGCTCGTTCCTGATGACGAAGTGCCACGTGGCGCACGACTGCCTGATCGGGGACGGCTGCGAGATCGCGCCGTCGGCGTCGATCCTCGGCCACGCGGAGCTCGGGGACGGCGTGAAGGTCGGCGCGAACGCGTGCGTGAAGCCGTACGTGAAGGTCGGGGCGGGCGCCCGGATCGGGATGGGCGCGGTCGTGACGAAGGACGTGCCGGCCGGCGAGGTATGGGTGGGCAACCCGGCCAGGAGGCTGCGGTGACGGAGCCGAAGGTCGTCCCGTACGAGCGGTGGCTGCGTCGGGTGCTGAAGCGCGAAGAGCACGACATGCGGATTGCCCGGTCGGTCGCGATGCTGCAGGGCCAGCGGGTGCTCGTCACCGGCTCCGCCGGGAGCGTCGGCCACCGGGTCGGTGAGTGGCTCGAGTCGGCGAAGGTCGACTGGCTCGGCGTCGATCTCGCCCCGGCCGCGAACACGGTGCAGGGCGACGTGACGGAATGGCAGTTCGCGCACCAGGCGGGGATCAAGATGGAGCCGTCGGTCGTGATCCACTGCGCCGGCGCGAAGCATGCGCCGGAGGGCGAGCTGGATCCGCTCGGGGTGGCGACGACGAACGTGCTGGGGACGAGCTCGGTGCTCGGGCTGGCGAAGACGTACGGGGCGTTCGTGGTGACGCTCTCGACCTGCAAGGCGTGCGACCCGGAGACGGCGTACGGTGCGTCGAAGCTGATCGCGGAGCGGATGACGCTCTCGGCTGGTGGCGCGGTCGCCCGGCTCTACAACGTGGTGCAGTCGTCCGGGAACGTGTTCGAGCGGTGGTTCGAGGCGGAGTCGAACGGTGAGCGGCCGCAGGTGATGGTGGCGGATCGCCGGTTCATCACGCTCGACGAGGCGGTCGGCCTGGTGTTGCGGGTGGCGGCGGAGCGGGAGCCGGGACGGTACTCGGTCGCGGGCGTGCATTCGACGTCGATGCACCAGGTCGTCGATGACATCTGGCCGGGCCGGAAGGAGTTCTTTGAGACGGTGCCGCGGCGTCGTGGCGACCGGAGGGTGGAGCCGGAGCTGGCTCGGTGCGAGCGGTCGGAGCGGTGGGCGCATGACTGCCCGATCGTGCGGGTGACGTCGGAGCACGACGTGGATGGTGTGCGTCGTGATCCGGTGGAGGCGCGGCTGATCTCGACGCCGGAGTACGAGAGGGCCGTCCGATGAGCGAGCACGAGAGGCGCCTCCATGAGGCGATCCAGGCTGAGGCGGAGCATCTCGTCGAGCGTGACCCGGAGAACGAGCATCTGCCGGAGACGGCGGTGCTCGTCAACTGGATCCTGGTTTCGGAGTGGGCGGGCTCGGATGGCGGCGTCTGGATGACGGAGCTGCATAGCGAGTCGCTCGCGTACTGGCAGTCGATCGGTCTGCTCGAGGCGACGAAGCAGTCGGTGCTGGCCCGCCGGACGGTCGACTGATGAGGCGTTACGAGGAGACGGCGCCGATTGATGGCGTGTACCACGGCTACTGGTACCGGATGGTCGTCCAGGAGTTCGATGGCTTCCGGCACACGTACGAGGTGCGGGACAACTGGGATCACGGCCGGCTGCTCTGGTGTGAGGTGAGGGATCCCGACGGCTTCTGGCTGTGCTACGAGGAGCTGGGTCACTTCCCGGCCTGGACGAGGCGGGAACGTCTGGAGGAGGTTCGAGTGAGCGGCCTCGACGACGCGCGCCGGAAAGCGCACGCGGAGCTGGAGCGCAGGCTGAGGACGCACAAGCGTCGGGACATCCCGGCGACGGTGCTCGTTCGCCTTGCGGAGGCGGGGAACGAGGACGCGCTCACGGAGCTGCTCGAGCGGTTCGACGGTGACTCGTGCGGCGAGATCCCAGCGAACGTGCTGGCCCGCCTGGTGCTGGGCGAGGACGAGGAGCGTCCGGAGCGCAAGCCGTTGAAGGCGTCGGACTTGTTCGGGCATCCGGGCCTGCCGGAGGAGCGGCGAGCGCAACTGAGAGGCGGTGAGGACTGATGGCGCGCAAGGGCAAGGGCAAGAAAGGCTGCTGATGGGCGAGATCCGCTGCAACCAGTGCCGCCAGTGGTTCCCGAGCGACGAGTCCGAGTGCCCGATCTGCGGGATGCCCCGGCCAGGCTGGAACCGACGCCTCCACACCGCCGCCCTCGACGGGAACCTGAACGGGCAGCTCGAAGGGATCGACAGGTCGGAGCGTCGCTACCAGGAGCTGCTGCACAAGGAGCGCGAGGGCGACCGCAAGTTCGGCTGGGCCTAATGGAGGGATCGGAATGAGTGAGGCATCGCCTGTATTCGTCGCACGGCAGTGGGTCGCGAGATTCAGCCAAGAGAAGATCGTCGAGTCGTTCACTCGCCTGTGCGAAGAGACGCTTGCCATGCCCGACAGCGGTGGCAAGACGAAGCGGCTCCAGTACAACGCCCTGCTCTCTTCTGAACTCCGGGCGCTCGGGGCGTTCCCTTCTCTTCCCAAGGGCGTCTACTTCCCGCCAGAACCCGCGTCGGAATAGCTGCTTGCCCGACCTCGACCTGCGCGTCCCGCTCACCGAGCGGGAGATCGCGCTCCTCAACGCCGCCGGACTCGACCTCGACGACGGACGAGTTGCCCTGCTCGAGAACCCCGACCTGTTCCTGCTCCACTACTTCCCGCACCGCTTCCAGCAGTTCAAGCCGTTCCACCTGCGGCTGATCCACACGGCGACGAAGCGGCGCCGAGGCCTGATCGAGTACCCGGCCGCGCACGGGAAGACGACGATCGTCTCCACCACCCTGCCGATCTGGCAGATGAGCCGAGACCCCGACGTCCGGATCGCCGACCTCGCCAAGAACGAGGAGGAGGCGAAGTCGATCATGCTGGCGATCCACGCCGAGCTGCTCGGCAACGACCGGCTGATCGCGGACTGGGGGCCGTTCAAGCCGGAGGATCCCGGGAAGCCGTGGACGCTCGGGTTCTTCCAGGTGCATCACCGCCGGAAGATCGCGAAGGAGCACAGCTTCGCGGTGTTCGGGGCCGGCGCGAGGACGGCGCTCGGGTACCGCACCGACTGGTCGATCTGCGACGACGTCGTCACCGAGAAGAACTCGGAGACGCCGGAGCAGCGGTCGAAGCTCGCGCAGTGGTTCTCGCAGACGGTGATGACGATGGGCGAGAAGTTCGACGCCCGCCTGACGGTGGTCGGGACGCGCTTTCATCCCGAGGATCTCTACGGCGACCTCGAGGACACGAAGCGGTTCCGGGAGGAGTTCCCCGACGACGTGTTCTTCCTGCAGAAGGAGGACGCGATCGAGTCGGAGGAGGAGCAGGCTCCCCTGTGGCCGGAGCAGTGGCCGTGGCAGCGGCTGATGGTGCAGAAGCTGCAGATGGGCACGCTCGACTTCAACAAGCGGTTCCGCAACATCGCGGTCGACCCGTCCCGGATGGTGTTCCGGGAAGAGCACCTGTACGGCGGCCGCGTCGGGGGCGAGACGTTCCCGGGCTGCCTCGACGACGGGTACTGCATCGGGGACGGGCAGACGGCGGACATGGCCGGGTTCGCTGGCTTCGACCCGGCGATCGGCCGGACGCGGCACGCGAAGTTCTGCGCCTGGATCGGGCTTGCGGTCGGCTCCTGCCCGAAGCACGAACGGTGCTTCTGGGTGCTCGACCTGGAGCGGCTGCAGATGACGCTGCCGCAGCAGGCAGACATGATCCTTGCCAAGCACGAGGACTGGAAGCTGCTCGAGTCCCGAGTGGAGGGGAACGCCTACCAGGCGGGCCTGGTCGACGTGCTGAAGACGGTGATGGATCAGCGCGGGATCGCGGTCGCGATCCGCGAGCACCTGACCTCACGGGAGAACAAGACGGACCCGGAGATCGGGGTGCGCGGCATGGCCCCGTGGTTCGAGCAGGGGAAGGTGCACATCCCGTGGGGGGACGCGCACTCCCGGAAGCGGATGGGGCAACTCGTCGACGAGCTCGTGCAGTTCCCGTCAGGCAGGACGACGGACACGGTGATGGCGTTCTGGTTCGCGTGGCTTGGCGCGAAGGACGCGGCGGGCGGGATGCGCTCGTTCAACCGGATCAAGCAGCCGTGGGCTGCGCCGCGACGCGGCAGGTTCGTCCAGAACCCGTACTACGTGAGGGGTTGACGCATGGCGATCAGCTACGCCGAGGTGATCGAGCTGAAGCGCGAGCTCGAGGAGACGTACGCCGATCGGCACGCCGCCCTGGCGAAGCTCCGCCACTACTGGCATGGCCGCTACTGGGAGCAGATCGAGGGCGACCTGTCCGCGGCCGCACAGATCTTCGGTGACCTGACCGGCGACAGCGAGGTCGGCCCCGATCTGCGGGTCGTCCACAACGTCGTCCAGCAGATCTGCGTCCGCTTCCAGTCGTACTTGTCGGGGCTGCCGATGATCCGGGTCTACACGGATCCGCCCGAGGCCGTCCGGGAGTCGGCGAAGGAGCGCGAGCTGGTGCGCCTCAGGAAGGAGGCGACGCAGCGGGAGCGTGTCCTCTACGGGCTCTGGAACGAGGGGAACATGAACGCCCAGTTGACGAAGCAGGGCTGGTACCTGCCGTTGATGGGCGACTGCTTCGTCGGTTGCTTCCCGGACTACGACCGCAACATCGCGGTGCCGCTGATCCGGTCGCCGGAGATGGCGTACCCGGTCAGGGACTACGATGCCGACCGGCTCTCGTCGGTGATCTTCTCGTGGAAGATGTCGAAGAGCGCGGCGGAGCGCGCCTATCCCGGCTACGACCCGCACGCGGATGCGGCGCGCGTGGCTCGCCGGCCGGGGATCAACTGGTTCTCGAACCGGCCGGACCCGTCGATGAAGGGTACGGATGTCGAGATCGTCGAGTACTCCTCGGGTGAGGAGTGGCATCGCTGGGTCGGCGGCCAGCACGTGAACGGTGTCGAGCACGACCTCGGCTTCAACATCTTCGACCAGGTCGCGTTCATCCCGGTTCCGGACGAGCCGTTCAACCACGGGGCGGTCGAGCAGATCGTCGGCCTGAACGAGCTCGAGAACACGCTCTACTCGCTCATGTACCAAGCGCTGCTGGAGAACATCTTCCCGGCCCTGGTGCTGGAGAACCCGATGAAGGCGCCGGAGCAGATCGCTCGTGGTGCGGGCGCGGTGATCGGCCTGAACGAGGGCGGGCGCGCCTACCACCTGGTTCCGCCGTCGGGGGTGCTGCAGTCGAACGCGGCGTTGCTCTCCTACAACGAGCAGGCGATGAAGCAGGGCGGCCTGATGCCGGATGCGAACTTCGGCCAGATGCGCGGGTCGATCGTGACGGGGAAGGCGATCAACGAGCAGCAGGCGGCGGGTGCGGGGACGATCGTGGAGATGGTGCTCGGCTCGCAGGTCGGTCCGGCGCTGGCGGCCTGGAACTCGAAGGCGCTGACGATCTGCCGGGAGCTGTTCGAGGAGGAGGACATCGTCCTGTACGGGTCGCAGCCGCGTTCGATCGCGGACATGGCACCGAGGAAGCACGCGATGGTGCTGAAGGGCCGGGAGATCAAGGGAACGACTCGGAACGAGGTCGTGTTCGGGCCGGTGATGGATCCGCACCAGAAGGCCGTGATGAACCTGCAGCTCGCGGGTGCCGGCCTCGTGTCGAAGCAGTACCAGCGGGAGCAGGTCGGGATCCCCGACTCCGAGGCGATGGAGGAGGAGATCATGTCGGAGGCGATCACCGACGCGATGCTCGGGTTGGTGATCGGGACGCTTCAGCAGGCCGGCCTCGAGGGTGCGGATCCGGTCGCGATCGAACGGAACGCGTTTGCGGTGCAGCAGGGCGGGATGCCGACGATGGCGCCTCCCGCGGCTGCGGCTCCGTCGATGCCTGGTGCGCCGTCTCCTGGTTCCGCCGCTGGGATGCTGGCTGCGCCGGGGGGTGGCCCGCCGGCTCCGCCCGCTGCCGCCGCGGGCGAGCCGTCCGGGCCGCAACCGCAGGCCCCGCCGTCGAGGGACGAGGAGCTCGTGACCTTGGACGAGGCCGTGCAGGCGCTCACCCAGGTCGAGGTCGATGGCCGCGTGTTCCTGGTCGGCGAGATCGTGTCGGAGGGTGAGACGGCTGACGACATCGAGGTGGCGATCACGGAGCCGGCGGACAGGCAGGCGATCGTGCAGGCGCTGCCGGAGTGGCGGCCGAGGCTCGCGTTCAAGAGCGTCGCGGACGAGCCGCGGGAGGAGCACGTCGAGGTCACGCCTGGGTCGGATGGGACGCCGGGCGGTCAGCCGGTCGACTTCGCAGCCCTGTTCGGGGCAGGAGCGTAGATGGCGTCCGTCCAGGTGCAGACGTCGAGCTCGTCGAGGCTCGGCGGTGATTCCCGCTGCATCGACATCGCGAGCAGCCGCCTGTGGGCGGTCGTGCAGGGAGGCGCGTCCGGCTCCGACACCGAGGTAAATCTCTACTACTCGGACGACTCCGGGTCGACGTGGACGAAGAAGGCCGACCTCATGGCGAACTCGTCGGTGATCCCGGCGATCAAGTGCTACCAGGACTCGGGCGGCACCTGGCACGTCGCCGTGCTGTGCGGGCACCGGCCGACCGGCTCGGAGACGGAGGCGCTGACCCTCTACCAGATCCACTCGAACGTGAACACGGGCACGCCGGGGTCGGTGACGTCGGCGACGGTGATCGACGCGGGCGGCGCGAACGCCGGCTGGCAGTTCGTGGCGCTCGAGCACTCGCCGTCGGTGAGCAACCGTCGTCTCTGGATCGTGGGCGGAAAGCGGCTGACGTCGACGACGTGGGGGATGAAGTACGGGTACGCGGGCGAGGGAACGACGGCGGACACGGCCGGCAACTGGACGCTCGGGGACGTGCAGGGCGGCACGTCGGGGACGCTGAACAACCACAACGGCTGCATGGCGTACTGGACGGTCGGCGGGAACCCGAAGCTGACGATCGTCTACCAGGACGATGCGGGGTCGAGCCCGCAGAAGCTGTACGCGGTCACGTTCGATCCGTCGGCGTCATCGCCGTCGATCGGGTCGTCGACGGAGATCACGTCGCTCGTGAACAACTCGGGCTCGTTCACGGCGAGCGAGTGGAACGACGGCGGCATGTGCTCGGTGGTCGGGAAGGCCGACTACCTGGTGGTGGCCCGCCGGACGGCGGGCGGGTCGACGGATCTAGCGAAGACGGCTGACGGGACGACGTGGGCGCAACCGGCTGGCTGGTCTGGCCTGTCGACTGGGCGCATGTCGCTCTGCTCGGACGGGACGAACTTCTACTTCGTGTACGTGGCGACGTTGACGGCGATCGCGTCGGCCGTGGATGCGTTGAAGTACCGGAAGATCACGGCGGCGTCGGACTCGATGGGCGGCGAGACGTCGTTCTCGGACACGAACGGCGCCTTGGTCTCGACGCCGCGGAACACGGGGACGAGCCTGCTGCTGGTGGTCTACCGCGGCTCGACGTCGAGCCCGTACACCGTGCGATTCGACTCCACCGCGATCAGCGGCGGTGGTGGTGGCGGTGGAGACACGACGGCGCCGGGCGCGGCTACGGGGTTGACGGCGACGCCGAACTCGAACGGGACGACGATTGCGCTCTCGTTCACGACGCCGGCCGACGTCGACCTTTCGCAGTACAAGGTGCAGTACTCGACGTCGGCGTATCCCGCGGCGCACACGGACGGCACGAGCGGGGTGGCGGCGACAACCGCGGCACCCTCGACGAGCTACGCGCCGTCGCTCACGGGCCTGACGGCGGGGACGCGCTACTACATCAGCGTCTTCCTGAAGGACACCACGGGGAACTGGAACACGGGGACGCGGGTGACGGCGGTGGCGGCGACGCTGCCGGCGTTCAGCGAGTGGCAGACGTCGGCGTTCGTGACGGCGACCGGGAGCCCCGCAGAGGCGAGCGTGAACCCGGTAGCGGTCTTCCAGCTCGCCACCGGCAACTTCGAGGCGGGCAAGGTCGCGACGTTCCGGTTCCAGCTCGGCACCGGCTCCGGGGCGCCGCCGACGGGCAGCGTCGTCGAGTACCTGTCGACGACGAACGCCGGGGTCTTCCAGTACGAGGCGTCCGCCGGGGTGTGGACGGACGTGCCGCTCTCTGGTCTCGCGACGACGCACTTCGCGAAGAAGCTGCGGGTGAAGACGGACGTGTCCGGCACCGTCTTCTACGGCGCCCTACGGATCGAGCAGTAGATGGCCGGCGAGACGGTTCTCGACCTCGACCTCGAAACGGGGACGTGGTCGAAGTGGCCCGCGCTGCAGGGCGGCTCGAACATCGCGAGCCAGTTCCAGATCGTCACGACCCCGATCATCAGCGGCTGGGGCGCCTACACGGGCCGGTTGAAGTGCGGTTCGACGGACGTGTGGCAGGACGGCTCCTACCGTGCGCTCGCCTGCAACTACGGGACCGGCGAGCATCTCGGTCAGGAGTACTGGTACGCGTTCGCGATGTACTCCGACACGGTGATCCCGTCGGGGACGTTGCTGTGGGAGCTCCATCACGAGAACGCGCTCTCGACTGCGAACAACTACATCCGGTCGCTTGCCCCGCACGCGCTGCACTCCCGCTCGGGTGGTCTCTACTGGCGGCTCGTGGGTGGCTACTCGACGGCGAACGCGGGCTACCCCTACTGGGAGCCGAACATCCAGATTCCGGGCCTGACGCCGCAGCCGACCGGGGAGTGGATCTGGTTCAAGGTCAACATCAAGTTCCAGGAGATGAATGCGTACGACGGCAACAACGCCGGCTACGTGAACGTCTACTGGCGGACGGCGACGGACACGACCTATTGGTCAACGCCCGCGCTGACGCGGACGAACGTCTCGACGCTCCCGTACAACAACGATCTGAACCTGCACGATCGGCCGCTCTACCTGTGCATCGGCGTCTACCCGGGCACGAATCAGCCGGCGAGCGACATCGTCGTCTATCACACCGGAGTCAGGCGCCGGTTGACGCAGGCGAGCGCGGAGGCGGCGTTCACGCAGTACACGTCGCAGCCTGATCCGCCGAGCTCGGATCCGCATATCGGTCAGTGGCAGACGACGCCGGCGGTGCTTGCAGCGCAGGACGACACGCCTCCGATCGTGTTCCCTGACCAGTTCGTGGGGGACTGGGTGCAGACGACCGGGGTCGATGCAACGCAGGTTCTGACGGCAGCCGGGGAGTACAACACGGGCCGGTTCCGTGACCGTCGGCGCGGGCGTCGCGGGCACGCCTTCTTCAGGGGGTAGCGGTGGCTGTCTCGACGAACTCGGCGTTTGCGACGCTGCTGGACGACTTCAACCGTTCGAACACGGGGCCGCCACCGTCGGGCTCGTGGGGTGCCGGCTCGTTCTCGAGCGGCACGTCCGGGCTCCAGGTCGTTTCGAACGCGGTGAAGCGTGGTGGTGCCGGCTGGTCGTCTGGGTACTGGGGAACGCAGATCGGGCCGGATTGCATCTGCGTCGTGACGGTGCCGACGCTCGGCGACTTCTCGATCATCCTGCGTGGCCAGACGCCGGGCTCTGCTGCCTGGGACGGGTACGAGCTGCTCTTCACGTCCGCATCGAACCGATGGGACATCAACCGGGACATTGACGGTGCGGCAACGTCGCTCGCGAACGTGACCCAGGCGATCACGGCTGGCGACAAGGTCGGGTTCGAGGTGACTGGGACGGGCGCGACGGTGACCCTGAACGCGGCCAGGTACACGGCTGGCGCGTGGGGGGCGGACTTCCTGTCGACGACGGACGTGAACGCGGCCCGGATCGTCGCGTCGGGGTACGCGGGCCTCTGGATGAACGGGACGACCCCGGTCTTGGACGACTTCTCCGCTGGGACGATCACGAGCTCGACGGGCACCGCGGCGAATCTGCTGCTGCTCGGCGTCGGATAGGAGGCACGATGAGCTGCAAGTACGCGCCGCGCGGTTACGCGACGTTCAGCACCGCCGATCTCGACGAGGCGAAGCAGTCGATCAAGGACGGGGCCGGCCTGATCTTCGGCTGGCACTTCGGGAACGCTGCCGCCTCGATCCGCTACGTGAAGGTGTACGACGCGACGGTGTCCGGGACGACGGTCGGGACGACGGTGCCGAAGCTGCGGATCCAGCTGCCCGCATCGGGTGGGGCGACGGTCTACTTCGAGGCCGGCATCCGCTTCGACACGGGCATGACGATCGCGTGCGTGACCGGGGCCGCCGACAACTCGACGGGCGCGCCGGCCGCGAACGACGTCACGGCGTCCGTCTTCTTCGTCTAGGCCGTGCCGAACTTCCAGGGCGCGAACCAGCTGCAGCGCGAGGCACCCTACGGGGCCACGAAGCGGCTACAGGAGGCATCTCGCTCTGCCCCCATGTCCGGCGCCCCCGTCGCCGGCCGCGCCCTGAACACGCCCGGCCGATCCCGCGACGCCGCTGTGCGTCCCTCGAGCAGCCCGCAGCCTGACGTCCAGCCGGCTCCGCCGATGCCGTCGGCTGGCGACGTCCCGTACGAGACGAGGATCGCGCAGGTGTGGGAGGAGATCGCCTCTCGGCCCGGCGCGTCCGAGCTCGTGAAGGAGATCGCTGCTCGAGCGAGAGGCGAGGCCGGTGGCTAGCACGAAGCAGCTCGCCGCCAAGATCGATCGGTTCCTGCAGTCGCAAGGATCGCCGCTCGCCGGCCAGGGCATCAACTTCGTCCGCTCCGGCCGACGATACGGCGTCGACCCGCTCCTCCTCGTCGCGATCAGCGGGCAGGAGTCGAGCTTCGGGAAGAACAGCTACCGGCCGCACAACGCGTGGGGCTGGGGAGGCATGACGTTCGACTCGTGGGCGGAGGGAATCGAGACAGTCGCTCGCGGCCTCCGCAGCGGATACCTCGACGACGGGCTGACGACGATTGCCGCGATCGGGGCCAGGTACGCGCCGATCGGCGCCGGCAACGACCCGACGAACCTGAACTCCGGCTGGGTCAGCGGGGTCACGAAGTTCTACAGCCAGCTCGGCGGCACCGACATCGAGTCGGACACCGGCGACGTGCCCGCCGCGACCCGCGGTGGCGGCAAGGTGCTCGCCGTCTTGAACTGGGCGATGGGGCAGCTCGGGCAGCCGTACGTGTGGGGCGGAGACTCCCGTGACGAAGGTGGTTTCGACTGCTCCGGGCTGATCTACGCCGCCTACGGGGCGCTCGGCATCTCGATCCCGCGTGTCACCTACGACGTCGCGAAGGCCGGCCGAGAGGTGTCGGTCGACGAGATCCAGCCCGGCGACGTCGTCATCACGAACAACGGCCACCATGAGGTGCTGTACATCGGTGGCGGCAAGGTGCTGGCGGCGTCGGGGAACCAGGATGGGTCGGCTGGGGCGATGAAGGTCGTCGTCCAGGATCTGTCGCAGCACCAGGTCGTGACGGTGCGCCGGTTCGTGGACGCGGTCGTGCCGGACGACATTCTTGACAACCCTGCGGCGGTCGAGACGCCGGCTTCGGCGACTGGCCCGGTGATCGAGGACACGGTGCCGACGATCGCGGCCCCGTCGAACGTGTCGGCGCAGATCATGCAGCCGGCGCAGCGGCAGTCGACCGGGGTGACGTTCCCCGGCGTGGTGCCGGTCGCGGCTCCGTCGATGGAGCCCGACCCGGTGCAGACGTGGCAGCTGCTCGCGTCGAAGCCCGATTCGTCGCCGGAGGCGCGCCAGATCGCCTCCATGCTCAACCTCGACCTGTAGAGGTGCGATGCCCCCGCTCCCGGAAAGCGTTCGTCTCGCTGTCGCGCGTGCCACCGGAGGCGGCACGCCGTCCGCTCAGACGGAGCCGCCGAAGAAGGACGCGCCGCGCCCGACGCTGAGCCGCGACTCCGACCCGGTGCTTGCCCGCTACGGGTTCACGGCCCCGATCGGTGACTTCAACCGGCGCGTCGCCGCAGCGGTGGAGGCTGGCCGGCGGACGAACGGGTACGACCCGACGCCCGGGCTCGTCCTCGACATCGTGCGGGAGCCGATCCACGAGGAGTTCTTCCCGAACCTGTTCTCCGCTGTGCCGGGCTCGAGGCGGATCTCGACGGCGTCGCGTGGGGTGACGAAGCCGCCGATCCCGTCGGCGGACGACGTCTACTCGGCGGCGATGAAGGGTGTCGACTCGGCGCTCGACTGGTGGGGGCCTGATCTTCCGGACAAGGACGTGAAGGCGCGGGCGGAGGAGCTTGCGGCTGGCTGGAAGTCCGGCAGCCTGTCCTACGGCGATCTTGTCCAGGCGACGATGGCTGACCCTCGACTTCACCGTGAGGTCGATCGGCTGCTGGACGCGGAGATGCCGACGTCGGTGAACCCGTCCCCTGTGTCGGCCGCTCCGGTTGATCCGCGCGTGGCGGCCCCGAGCTCGGAGAACGACCGCCAGTACGCGGACGCGCTCGCCTACAGCCTGGAGCGGTACGGCGACCTGAACCGGTCGGACCTGAAGCGGATGGGCGTCTACGTCCCGGAGGGGCCGCTGCGTGCCCTGGAGCAGGGTGGCGACGTGGTCGCGGCCGGGATCTTCGGTGCCGACCGGAACAACTTGCTGGCGAGGACGGCGTACCAGATCGGGTTGGCAGCGACGCAGATGCCGTTCGGGGTGTACGCGCTCGGGCAGGCGACGGTGCTGGACGCGAAGGACGCGATCCTCGAGGGGGACGTGTCGCCGGAGCGGTTGACCGGGATCGCAAAGGCGTCGATCCAGTCGACGATCGAGGACTTCAAGCATCCGCTGGAGAACCCTGGCTACCTCGTCCTTGACGTGTTCGGGATCCTGTCGGGCGCGGCGGGGGCTGGGGCGAGGATCGGGAGCACGGCGTCGAAGGTGGCGGCGGCGGAGGGTGTGGCGCAGACCGCGAAGGCGGTCGTGTCGGGGATGCTGACCCGGCCGCTGCCGGGGCAGGCGATCGTGGCGGGCGAGTACATCAACCTGTCGGAGAACGCGGCCGCTCGTGCGGTGCAGCGGATCTACTACGGGGCGGCGGATCGTGCGATCACGAGGCGGACTGGACCGAACGGCGTCCCCTACGGTGACTCGACGTTCGCCGGCTACGTGCTGAACACGCCGGGCGTGATGACGCTGGACAGGGCTCGCCGCCGGTTCTTCAGTTTCGAGCAGACGTACAGCCGTGCCGTCCAGTCCCGGTTGCGAGCGCAGATGGTGGAGGCGACGCACCGGGCCGATGAGGTGCGCCGGCTCGCGAACGGGGCGACGAAGGCCGGCAAGACGTTCGATCTGCTGCTGCAGGATCCGTCGTGGTCGTCGTGGTTCACGCGGCAGAAGACGCAGACCAGGGTCGGGGTGCAGAAGGCGATGCAGGTGATCGCCGGCGACATCGACGCCGACCCGATGACGGCGCTCGAGCAGGAGCGCGCCTACCATCAGGGGATCGTCGACGACCCGACGGTGAGCGCGGCGATTGCCAGGAAGTCGGGGGTGGATCAGGACACGATCGTCCGGAACCACCGGGCGCAGCTGCTGGCGATTGACGAGGCCGAGAAGGTGCTGCGGGCGAACAGCCCGGAGTTTCAGAAGGCGCTTGCGGAGACGCGGGCGCTCTCGCAGATGACGGAGGGGCTGCGGCACGGCCTCGGGTTGACGGAGGACGTGGCGGTCGGGTCGATCTCGCGGTACGGCGCCGTGATCCGCGGCGAGGACGTGCTCCATATCGCCGACCCTCGTGGGCTGATCCGTGCGGCGCTCGACAAGGCAGAGGCCGCGCCAGACCCGGACGTGGCGCGGATCGACGCGCTCCAGGGTGCTTTGCTCGACCCTCGGCTCGACACGAAGCCGGAGGCCGTCCTCAAGGAGGTCGGAGTCGAGCCAGCGTACGAGCCGATCCGGCTCGACCAGGTCTCCCCCGACTCGTTCTACTTCCCGCGCCAGCGTGCCGAGAAGGCCCGCAAGACGCCGTCGCTCCAGCGCGGAACGACGATCGGCACCTACGGGATCTCCCCGCCCAACCTGCGTCGCGACGTCCCCGAGCTCTACCACCGCTTCGAGGGAGACAGCATCCAGATAGGCGACTACCGGATCGACACGGCCGCGCTCACCGCCGAGCAGTACACGAAGACCGTCCGGCACGTCACGCTCCGCGACAACTACGACCGCATGTGGCAGCTCTCGACGGACAAGCCGGGGCCGAATTCGTTCGTGATCCGCGACATCCGCGACATCCCCGACGACGTGAAGGCGAAGTTTCAGCGGCTCGACGAGGGCGTGTGGCAGGCCGACGACGCCGACTGGGCGCGGGACTCGACGCACGCCGAACTGCTCTCCACCCTGTTCCCCGGCCGATGGCTGAACGGCCGTCTCGTCGACCTCGACGGGAAACCGCTCGACCTGAAGAGCGGGAACTTCCGATACGTCGACGAGCGGTTCATCTTCGACCGCCCGGGCGGCACGCACATCCTCCACGAGATCGACAAGATGCTCTCCGGGAGGGGCGACAACCCTGCTGGGCGGATCGTCGGCGGCGCCTTGAACTCGTACAACGAGGTCGTCCGGGCGACGACGCTGTTTCTCCGGCCCGGCTACGCGCTCAACGCGCTCGGCAACGCCGCCCTCCTCACGGTGCAGCAGGGGTTCCTGGCGCCGGCCAACCTCGGACGGGCGATCGTCGCATCCCGCCGCTACGGCGACGACGTGGCTCGCTGGCTCGACACGATGGCGGGCCAGTCGAGGACGCAGTCGCTCACCACGAACCGAAGCGTCGTCTCGAAGGGATCGCAAAAGCTATCGGACGGCTGGTCGGTCGTCACCGATCGCGCGTTCCGTCGCGCCGCGGTGATCCACGAGCTGCGCCGGCAGGGGATCGGCTCGCCGGAGGAGATGCGGGCGGCGATGAAGTCGACCGACCCGGAGAGCGTCCGTGCCGCCCGGGAGGCGAGCAAGCGGGCGAAGCGGGCGATGGTCGAGTTCGACAACCTCAACCCGTTCGAGAAGTCCGTGCTCCGCCACATCATCTTCATCTACGCATGGTGGAGCCGCTCGGCCGTCTGGTCGGCCAGGTTCCTGATGGATCACCCGATCCAGTCCGCCGTGCTCGCCCAGGTCGGGCGTGCGTCAGAGGAGGAGATGGACGCGCTGCTCGGCCAGGTGCCCGAGTCGTTCAAGCGGATGCAGATGTTCCTGACCGGACGGGACGAGGACGGCGACCCGACCGCCCGTGGGCTCACGTGGGTGCTGCCGACGACGGGGATGAACGAGATGGCTCGGCCGTTCCTCGGCCTGATGGAGCCCAACCGTCCTGGGCGGCAGGCGTGGGTCGACGCATTCGGCCCCGGAGCCACACTCGCATCCCGGATCGCCACGAGCCGCGACCAGTTCGGTCAGCCGTACGAGGGAGCACCGGTCGTCGGCGCGTTGAAGGAGGCCGTGGCCGGTACCCCGTTCGGCGCGTTCATGCGCCGCCAGGATCAGGCCGCGAGCACGGCTCCCGTCCCGGAGGTCGACCCGACCAACCGGCGGACGTTCCTGACCCGGGAGAACGCGGCGGCGGAGCGGCCGACGTTCCGGCCCCCGTCCTCCACCTGGGATGCGCTCGAGCCGCTCCTCGTCCCTGCCGCGGAGAGGTCGCTTGACCAGGAGGCGCTGAACGCGAAGTACTGGCGCGACCTCGCGAAGACCGACCCGGAGGCGTGGCACAAGCACCAGATGGACGTGATCCGTCAGGGCATGGACTTGCAGGCGACGATCGTCGGGGAGGCGCTGCCGACGGACGTGAAGCTCGCTGCGAACTACCTGGACGAGTTCTCGTGGCGGCTGACGCAGGCCGAGAAGGAGAACGGGCCGGCACACACGACCGCGAGGGAGCGGGCGAGCCTGAAGGTGCAGGTGATGGTCGACCTCGGCCTGATCGACGAGACGGAGGCGGAGGAGCGTCGGGCGGAGATCGCGAAGGCGAAGGATGGCCCGCAGATGGTGCGGCTCGTCAAGACGCTCGACCTGGAGGCCGGCGGCGACGCGCTCGCCGACTGGAACGCCCGCGTCAGGACGGTCGTGCAGTTCCGGGATCAGGCGACGATGGACGAGACGGTCTCGAATCTCTCCCGGGTCGGGGCGGGCGACTTCACGCAGGCGCTCACGTCGAGCTCGGAACAGCGTGACGAGTACGGCCGCAAGTTCGTGTCGTTCATGGACGAGTACAACGAGCGGCTCGACCAGATCGAGGATCCGACGCTTCCGCAGGAGGAGCAGGATCGGCTGCGGCGCGAGTTCCGGGACTGGCTGATCGAGCAGGACGAGCCGGTCGACGTGAAGGGGACGTCGTTCCCGTCGTTCGAGCGGATGCGGTGGGCTCGCCTGTCGCCGCAGCAGCAGCAGGACGACCTCGTCGACCTCGCGAAGACCGGGGCCGACCGGCTGACCTCGTTCGACCGGACGCTGCTCGGAATCCCCGACGACCCGCTGCTGCCGCAGGCGTGGCAGGCGTTCGAGGAGCAGGTGGCGAACGATCGCGCCCAGCTCGACGCGCCCGAGTGGGAGAAGAAGCGGAAGCCGACCGTCCGCTCGATCGAGAAGCAGCGGGCCGCCTGGATCGAGCAGGCCGTGCCCGGCTTCGAGGAGGACTGGAAGCTCGCTCGAGGCCCGAAGCTCCGGTGGATCCAGCGGATGCGGCAGTTCAAGGATTCCCGGTTCTCCGCGGAGTGGGACGAGCTGTTCACGGTCGCGAGCACGTACGCGACCGCGGTCGAGCAGATCGACGCGAAGACGGATGCCGGCGAGACGTCGACGCTGCCGAAATGGAAGGTGCTGAAGGTCTGGAAGGAGTACGTGGCCGAGTTCTACGGGACGCTGCCGCGTGACTTCCAGGCGGAGGCGAACGACTACGGCGGCCTGGACTGGATCGCGTCGTGGCTGAGCTAGGAGGGAACCGGTGCCGCCGAGACTAGGTCTGCCGCCCGCACCGCCGATCGACATTCCGGAGTCGACGACCGAGGACGACACGCCGCCCCCGATCGACACGACCCCGGCCGCGAGTCCGGACGCCCGCGCGGACGAGCTGATCGCGTCCACGACGTCCGGCCTGAAGGGCTGGCAGCAGTACTGGACGCAGATCAAGGCGATCGCGAAGAAGACGAAGAACGACGCGGTCGAGCTGCTTGCCGTCTCGATCGCGTACCTCGGCGCAGACCCGACCGCGTCGACGACGGCCCCGCTCGTCGTCGTCCGCCAGCTCGCCTCTTCGATGAAGGCCGGCGTCCGGAAGTACGGGACGCTGGACGAGTGGTGGACGACGGAGATCAAGCAGCGCGCCGACGCCGGCGAGATCGCTCCGCCCGCGATCGACACGCTCCCGTCCCTCTACGTCGGCACCTACCAGCCAGAGCGTCCGGCGCTGCCGAGGCCGCCGAAGCCGCCAAAGACGCCGGCCGAGCGCGCCCAGGAGCGCGCGGACACGAACGCCGCCTACCAGGATCTCACTGACCCGGTCGTCAGGGTCGACAAGGATGGGAACGTCGTCAAGCAGGGCGGGGTGAAGCTCACCCTGTTCGGTCAGGACGTGCGCTCCTCCACGTTCGCGCAGATGCGGAAGAGCTACGACGACGTGTGGCTCTACTACACCGGCAAGAACATCACCGACAAGGAGCTCGTCACCGTCATCTCAAGCGGGATCTCGGACTACCAGATCACGCAGGGGCTGACGGCGAGGCCGGAGTTCTACCGGTCGCCTGCCTGGAAGCAGCACTCGGGCACCTACGTGGCTGCGGCGGACGAGATCCTCGGGAACGACAAGAAGCTGCCGCGCGAGTACGTGCGGGCGGCGATCGTCAACAACTGGGACGTCGGCACCTTCCAGAACAAGCTCCGCAACAGCGACCTCTACGTGGACGGGAAGGAGTTCAAGACGTCGGAGGCGGCGTTCACGAACATCTTCGGGGCGATCTACGGGGGTCAGCCGGACGACGAGGCGCGCACGAACATCCGGGAGGCCGCGAAGGCGCGGTGGACGCCGGATCAGTGGGCCGCCTACCTGCGGTCGCTTCCGGGCTACCAGGGGTCGACGGAGTTCCAGCAGAAGGCGATCGACTTCGGGAACCAGCTGGGCGCGATCTTCGGGGGCTCGATGGTCGACAACACGACGGGTGTGACGGCTGGTGCGCCGGATCCGACGGCGGTTGCCCCTCCGGATACGACGGTGATCGCGGGGAGCCCGACGGCGCCACGCACGAACGCGACGCCGACGGGGACGCCGCAGGATGGGTCGGCTCCGCCGGCCGCGACCCCGGGTGGCGCGGCTCCCGGGGCGTCCGGGTCGCCCGCGACGGATGCGGCGCGTCGTCGTGCGGAGGCCGAGGCTGCGGCTGCTCGGGCCAGGGCTCGCGCGCAGGCGACGGCAGGGAGGTAGAGGGATGGCTCGTCCGAGGACGCAGGAGCAGACGCGCAGGGCGCAGCAGCAGGCGCGGCAGCGGGCCGCGAACGCCGCCGCCCGTGCCGCGGTCGTGAAGTGGTCGACGGTGGCGGGCACCCCGCCGAAGCAGGAGGCCGACCCCGGGAGCACGGACACGTCGTCCGGTGACCCTGGCGGCGCCGGCTCCGCGCCGGCGACGACAACGGATGCTCCGACCGCAAACAACGATGGTCAGGCGCAGCTCCAGGCGTCGATCCCGGGCCTGCCGCAGTGGCTCTCCGACTACCTCTGGACGACCTACTTCGAGAAGGGCAAGAGCGTCGCCGAGGCCTACACGTACGTCCGCTCGACCGACTGGTACAAGCAGGAGTACGCCGGCATCGACCAGGGCCGTGCGCTCGGCATCTTCAGCGACGAGGGCGGCTACCGCGCCTACAAGACCGGCCTCAACCAGGCATACCGCCAGTACTACGGTCGGGACGCGACCACGGACGAGGTCGGCTACTGGATCGGGCTCGGTGAGGGTGGCGACACGGTCGGGCGCAGATTCGCCGGGGCCGCCTGGGCCGACGCCAACCAGGGCGACCTCCAGTACGTCACCGGGGCGTTCGACTCGCAGGGCGCCCTGTCGCAGCAGGATGTGCAGCAGCTCGGCCTGCAGCAGGTCGGGCTGGGCGGCAGCATCGGTTCGACCCTGGAGAAGCGGGTGCAGGACGCGCAGGCGAAGATGCAGCGGGTCTTCGATGGCGTGCTCGCGTCTCCGCAGTTCGGATTCACGTCGTTCGGGACCCTGGCCTCGTCGAGGCGCAGGGCCGACACCGGAGCCTAGGAGGCAGCATGAGTTCTCGTCCATCGGGCACGACGCAGCAGGCGGCTGCGGCGATCGTCGCGGACATCCTGTCGGAGGAGGCGCAGGCGCAGGCGCTGGTGAACCCCGAGCAGGCGCAGCATCTGGCGCATGAGGCGAACGCTGCCGCCGCGGCCGCCGATCTTCCGCAGGCGTCGCCTGGGTTCGTCCACCAGGACGACCACAACGCCGCGCTGGCGGAGCAGATCATGCAGGGGATCGGGACGGTGCAGCAGCCCGTGAACCCGTTCGCGCAGCTCGACCCGGCCCGGCTCACGTCCCCGACGTTCCAGCAGCCCGAGGAGCAGCAGCCCGCCGTCTCGGCGCCACCGATCTCGCTCGAGATCCCCGCCGAGATCAAGGCGCTGATCGACGAGCCCGACGAGGAGGAGACCGAGCAGGACTTCGCCCGCACGGTGAAGGCGAGGCTCGACGAGCTCGGGTTCGACCCGAACGAGGACGACGAGCGGATCAAGCTTGCGGTCGAGCAGGCCGTCCGTGCGGAGCGGCAGGCCGCGCACGCCGAGAAGGTCAGGCTCAAGTCGAGCCGTTCGGCGTGGGAGGACGAGGCCCGCCAGCATCTGCCGGCGTCTGCGCCGTTCCTCGACACGATCGAGGCGAAGAGCAAGCGCGACTTCATGCGGAAGGCCGCGGACCTGCACAAGCGGAACGCGCCGCTGATGCTCGCCCAGTGGCAGGCCGCGGAGGCAGAACGGCAGCGGCTCGCGGCGATCGAGCGTGACTCGCAGGCCCGCGCGTGGGGTCGCCCGTCGAGCGGCCCCGCCGGTGTGCCGGCGACCGCGACCGCGCAGAGCCGTGCCGCCAGCCGGCAGCGCGACAACCGCGGCCTGTCGGGCCGCATCACCGACATGATCCGAGAGGGAAGGAGGTAGCACGATGGCGAAGCAGCAGCCGCGCGGTCGCGGTCACGCCGCCAAGATCAGGCACGAGCCGTCGCACCTGATCGAGAACAAGTACGCGAGTGAGCCGGGGATCCATGCGATCACCCCGGTCGACTGGGAGGCGACGAAGCCGGGGATCGTGAACCCGCACGACAGCTACGCGACGACCCGCACGGACAGCAAGGGCCGTCCGACCTGGCTCGCGTAGAGAAGGGGACGAAGATGGCAGCAGCACGGAAGAAGCCAGCGCCGGTCGGGTCGCAGTCCGGCCAGAAGCTCGGGAAGACCGGCCCGCTCAAGATCACGTCCGGTCGGCGCACCGGCGGAAACGGCCCGGATCTCTCCGCGATCGTAGACAGCATGACGGGCTCCTCGGCTCGTTCGGCCGGGAAGACCGGCGGTGCGGCGAGGCCCGCGAAGAAGACCCCGCTCGGGCAGGCGAAGCGCAAGCCGCGGAAGCGGTCAAAGCCGAAGCCGGGCGAGACGATCATCGTCGCCTAGACGAACGACCGTTAGCCGTGCTACCGTAGCCGGCTAGAACCCCGTCCCCGCCAGGGGGCCACGGGATCCCCCGCACCATCAGGTCGGGCACGCGCAGTGCGCGGGCAGCCCGACAAGAGCGGCAGATCCCCGAACGGCACAGGCGGAGAGCATCTGACCACCGCAACCCCCTCTGGGGGAGGTGAATCATGGCTCTCGCATCCACCTCGTTCTTCGCGTCCTTCGACGTGTCCGCGGGTGCGTACACGCAGGACATCAGCCCGTTCCTCGCCGAGGCGATCTACTACGACCTCAACTTCCTCGAGGCCGTGAACATCGACTGGGACATGCCGGTCATGGACACGGTCCACTACTGGAACGAGGACGCGCTCAACTCCGACACGCTGACGATCACCAGCACGTCGCACACGTCCGCCGCCACGACGATCTGCCTGTCGTCGACGGCGATGGCAAACCGCACGTTCATCGGTGCCCTCCTCGGCGTCCGCACGATCGCCGCGACGGAGATCATGCAGGTCACGGACATCTCGGGCGTCTCGCTCACCGTGACCCGCGGCTACAACTCCACCACGGCGCAGTCGATCGCGTCCGGCGCGACGCTGTTCTCGATCGACGCGCAGCAGGAGGGCTCGGACATCGGCAACGACGCAAGCGTCGCGCCGACCGTCCGCTCCAACCAGACGCAGATCCTCGGCGTCCGCGACCTGAAGGTCACGGGCACCCAGCTCGCCCGGAAGATGGCGGCGACGGAGCTGCAGGACTGGGTCGGTCATCAGGTCGCGAACCGGATGATCGAGATGCGCCGCAAGCTGGCGTTCGCCGCGATCTACGGCGAGCCGTCGGGCACGTCGGCCGGCTCCGACACCGTCTACCGGACGATGCAGGGGATCCGGTCGTGGGCGCGCGTCAACGGCGTCGTCTACTCGACGTCGGGCGCGTTCTCGTACTCGACCCTGAACACGGTCAACAAGAGCCTGGTGGATCTCGGGCTCTTCGCCGACACGCTCCTCGTCGGAACCGACCTGGTCGGTTCGATCTCGGGCATCGACTCGACGCTCCGTCGGATGTACGAGTCCGACAGGCACGTCGGCTACACGGTGCAGGAGATCCAGCTTTACCAGGGCAACACCGTCCGCGTCGTCGTCGACTCGCGGGTGAACACCGGTGACTTCTTCCTGTTCGACAGGGGCCGGTTCCGCCTGAAGCCGATGAACGGCCGGGGTGCGTTCGTGATCGCCGCCACCGACTTCGCGGACGGCCGCAAGCGCCGCGTGCTCGGTGAGTGGACGAACGAGCTGCGCAACCCGGAAGCGGCGGCGTATGGCTACAACCAGACGTAGCCGTAAGGCTCGGGGGGAGGCTGCTTCGGCAGCCTCCCCCACTCCGCCCCCGGTCAGGCTCCCCGATGGGGAGTCGACGCGTGAGTGGGGCAGGCACAAGAGCTGGGAGGAGCCGCTCGTCTGCGGACGGTGCGGCATCCCGCACTTCCAGGTGTACTCCTGCCGGGCCGCCAAGGAGATGCGGTTCGGGAAGTACCCGCCGCAGCCCGAGGTGTACCCGCTGCTTCCACGGATCGGGATGAAGCCGTGGAAGCGCGACGACCTCCAGACACTGGAGCACCTGGGCGGGAACGTCTTCGTCCGCAAGAGGGGGTGAGTCATGGCGACGAGTGCCGCGACGCTGGTGCAGCGTGCCCGCCGGAAGCTGCGGGACTGGCCGGAGGAGGAGCAGCTCGGCGCGTCGATCACGTCGAGCGTGACGTCGCTCACGGTCGCCGACTCCTCGCTCTACCAGAAGAACACGTTGCTCGAGATCGACTCGGAGATGATCCTCGTCCGGTCGGTCTCGAACTCGACGACCGTGACGGTGCTACGTGGTGCGCGCGGGACGACCGCCGTGTCGCACGCCTCCTCGTCGACGGTGCTGCGGTCGCCCAGGTTCTTCACGCTCGAGATCCTCGACGCGCTGAACGCGGGGATCGACGCGTTCTTCCCGCAGGTGTGGAAGCGGTTCGTGGATACGAGCCTTGCGCCGGATGGGGCGACGTACGAGTTCTCGATGCCGTCGATGCCGTCGCCGGACACGCGGCCGCCGATCCGGGTGAGCCGGGTTGAGTTTCGCGAGTCGAGCTCGGAGCCGTACAGGCGGCTGCGGGGCTGGCGGACGCTGCGGGCTCCGTCGTCGAACAAGCTGGTGCTGGATTCGGCGCTGCCGGCGGGGACGCTCCGGTTGATGGGGGCTGGCCCGTTCCCGCACCTGACGGCGACGACGGACAGTCTCGACGCGGAGTTCCCGGTGGAGGCGGAGGATCTGCTCGTCCGCTACGCGTGCGCGATGCTGCTGGAGTCCGGGGAGATGCTGCGTGTCCGGACGGACGTGGGGGCGGTCGACAACCGGGAGCAGGCGACCCGGGTTGGGGCGTCCCTTTCGGCGTCCCGGTCGGTCAAGTCGGATGTGCTGGTGGAGTTGCGGGAGCGGTGCTTGATGCCGCCGATCGCGACGGAGATGGGGTCTCCGTATGGCAGCTAGCGCGGGTGAGGTCGGGCAGCGGTACGACCTGGTCTTGAACGGTGAGGGCTACCTGTTTGCGGACACGGAGCAGGAGAAGGGCGTCTCGTCGTTCGCGCCGACGTTCCTGCAGCGGACGAACGTCGGGGACGCCTACGCGGACACCGACCAGGACTGGTGGCTCACCATGAGCCAGGCTGACTGGGCGCTCGGGGGCGGCCAGCGGTATTTCCGGCCAGACGAGGATGCGAGTCGTCGCTTCTGGTCGAGCACGAACGTCGAGATCGAGAAGCCCGGCCGAGTGTCCCTGCGACGCAACGTGACGACGCTCTCGTTCTCCGAGTCCGTGTACGTCGCGGGCGTATGGCCCGGCACCGGGCTGCTCGTCGCTGGAACATCGAAGCTCTGGTACGTCGATGCCACGGGTGCCATCACGGACAAGAGCGCGCACGGTCTCGGCACGACTCCGACATGCATGACCGCCGACGACACGAAGGTCTACGTGTCAGCCGAGGGCGGAGGATCGGCCGGCATTCGGAAGTGGACGGGCTCGGCGTACTCCACGTTCAGTGCCACCGGCGCAAGCCTGTTGGCGTTCCTGAACAACACGCTCTACGGGATCTCGTCCAACGTCCTCAAGCGATGGAGTACCGCCGGAACGGCCTCGACGGTCTACACGTGGCTCGACTCGGACGGATCCACAGCGGCAGGGCCAATCGACATGTGCGCCTACGGCGGCGACCTGGCGTTGATCCGCGGCGGAAGCCTGTTCGCCGGACGATCCACGCTGGAGGTTTACGACGGAGTCGCTCCTGCTGTCGTCGCACAGTTCCCGGATACGTTCGTCCCCCTCAAGATGGTCGTCCATGAAGGCGCTCTCTTCATCGTCGGAGTAGAGAAGCGCAGCTACGGGCCGGTGATGAGCGCGGCCGTGATGGTGTACCTCGGCGGCTCATTGTCGAAGTTGTGGGTCGCCGATTCCACGTCCTCCACCATTCACATCCCGACGATCACGTCGTGCGACGCAGGAGTCGTCTGGACGGACGAGTTGACCGGGACGATCTACCGCTACCACGCGGACACCGGAGCAGTCGTCCAGCTTGGCACCTACACCAAGACAGCGGGTACGGCGACGACGCTCGGCTCGACCGGGAACGCCTTCATCCGCACCGTCCAGTCGACGACGACGGTCTACTACCCGGCGTCGACCTACGCGACCTCGGGGTCGGTCACGACCAGCCTGTTCGATGGAGAGACGACCCGCAAGAAGCGGTTCAAGAGCGTCCTCATCGACTACGACGCCGGCTCCGGCGGCGACGGCGGCTCGGTTGACATCGCCTACCGGATTGGCGACCCAGACTCGACGTTCACGACCGTCCAGTCGAGCGCAGCGTCGGGCACGGAGTATTCGATCGGCCAGAGCGGGACAAGCATCTCGATCAAGGTCACGATCAACGCCGGAACGTCGACGACGCCGCCCGTCCTCAAACGGATCTACGTCCGTGCCGCCCCGCTCCTCGACGGCTACCGCAAGGAACGCTACGTCCTCAACCTCACCGGCCGCGACGGCAACCAGCCCGTCCAGCTCCGAGACGGCAGCCCACACCCATACGACGGGCTCACCCAGGCGACGAACATCCGCACCGCGATCGCCTCGACGAGCCCCATCAGCATCACCGACGAGTTCGGCACCTACACCGCCTACCTCGTCCCCGAGGAATGCCAGATCGTCCGCGTCCGACCACAGGAGTTCGTCGCCGTCGTCACCGCCCGGGAGGTCTAGATGGCCCTCCCCCTGAAGGATCTCCCGAAGGGCGCGAGCCCCGGATTCGGGAAGCCCGGCTACCTCGGCCGCTCAGTCGAGAACCCCGCGCTCGAGCTCGCCTACACCGAGTACACGGCGAACGTCACGATCAGCGCGACCGTTGAGGCGAGCGCCACCACGATCGTCACCGCCAGCAGTCTCGACCTCGACGGGCAGGCAATCCTCGTCGAGTTCTACTGCCCGCGCCTCGACGTGGCGGACACCGCCGACGATGTCCTGCTCACTCTCTGGGACGGCTCGACGGATCTCGGCCGGCTCTCCTGGCAGATCGTGACCGGCGCCGACATCGCCTGGCCCGTCCACCTGGCCCGGAAGATCACGCCGACCGTCGGATCGCACACGTACTCGGTGCGCGGCTGGAAGGTCGGCGCCGGGAGCGCTGTCGCCAACGCAGGCTCCGGCACGTCCGGCAGCCTGCTCCCCGGGTTCATCCGGGTCAGTCGCGCGTTCACGCAGTCCGCCGCGAAGTAGCGGCCCCACCCGCGGGAGGTATCTCATGCCTACCACCCCGTTCCGCCTGCTCGCCGTCAACGCCGGGCTCAAGGAAGCAGCGGCGCACGTGCGCGAGGAGGGCGGCAACAACACAGGGCCACGCGTCCGCGAGTACCAGCAGGCCACGAGCCTCGGCGGGACCGGGTGGCCGTGGTGCGCCGCGTTCGTCAACTGGTGCTTCGCCCAGGCCGGCCGCCCCCTGGACGAGCTGAAGCGGAGCGCGAGCGTCGGGTTCCTGCAGACGTACGCGAGCCAGCAGGACTGGCTCGTGAAGGTGCCCCAGCGCGGCGACATCTTCTGCTACGAGAGCGCGGGCGACAGCGACTCGTGGCCCGACCACACCGGCCTCGTCTTGCAGCTGCTCGCGGACGGGAGCATTCGCACCGTCGAGGGCAACACGAGCGGTTCCAGCATCGCGGAGGGCGACGGCGTCTACGTGAAGACCCGTCCGTCGTCGTTCGCGGCGCGCTGCCAGTACGTGCGTGTCCCTGGCGACAAGCAGGTGCCCCCGAAGCTCGTTCGCTGGGCGATCAAGGACACCCCCGCCGTCATCCGGAAGCTCAAGGAGGCCCGCGCCAAGCTCAAGGCGGGAGGGTAGCCGTGGCCGTCTGGGAGGCCGCCGTCGGGGCGGCAGCCGGAGTCGTCGGGTCGTTCGGCGCGTACGCGGCCCGCAAGAAGGCCCGCGGCCGCGTCCGCGACACCGAAGCGGACGTCCTCTGGGCGCAGCTGTCCGGCGAGCTCAAGGCCGTCCGGCACGACCTGAAGGAGTACCGCGAGGAGAACATCCAGCTCCGCCTGGCGCTCGAGGAAGCCAACCGGAAAGCGCAGGAGGCGCACGAGGAGTCCGAGCAGCTCCGGGCTCGTGTCGCGCACCTCGAAGCGAAGCTCGCCGCCGTCGAGCGGCGCGAGAACGGAGGCACACTGTGAAGCCCCTCACCCACGTCGCCACGATCCTGATGGCCGTCCTCGTCCTGATCGTCGCCGGGGTCGGAGGAGCCGTCGTCATCGCCGGCAACCTCCCGTTCGCCGACTACATCGACGCCCTCAAGGGCCTCGCCGTCGGGGTCGGCGTCCTCGGCGTCGGCCGCGGCCTCATGGCCGGACTGAAGGACAACAACGATGCGTAGTGCCCCGATCTACAGGATCGGGGCACCGATCTCGCTCGTCCCGCGGACGAAGTGCGAGCAGTGCAAGCGGCCCAGTTACGAGCTGTGGCTCACCCGCGGCAAAAGCGTCTGCACCGACTGCCGCCGCAGCATCCTCGCCCCCGACGAGGCGGCATGACGTGCAGCTCGCCGTCTCGAAGCTGAAAGCTCCGACGAACCGGTCGACGTTCACGCTCTGGCACCTCACCGACCTCCACATCGACGACGGAGACCACGCTGCCGACGAGCTCGACCGCGACATCCAGGCGATCGCCGACGACCCGTACGCGATCTGGCTGTTCGGCGGCGACGGCGCCAGCCTGATCCTCCCGAGCGACAAGCGGTACGCCACCCACCCCGGCGAGGACGTCCACCGGATCCCCGACTGGTACGTCCACACGCTCACCGAGAAGCTCGCCCCGATCGCCGGGAAGTGCGTTGGGTTCGGGGACGGCAACCACGAGCGCACCATCCACGCCCGCTTCCACCGTGGCGTCGGCGCCGAGATCGCCCACCGGCTCGGGATCCCGCACCTCTACCTCGGCTCACGCGGCTGGTCCGTCATGCAGTTCGCCTACGCGGAGCGGCGGATCATCACCGTCAAGGCGTACTGGTTCCACGGCTGGTCAGCCGGCCGACTGAAAGGCCGGAAGGCACTCCAAGCCCAACGTGACCTCGGTGCATGGGACGCCGACATCTTCCTGCTCGGCCACGACCACCAGCCCTACGCGGACGTCTGGTACACGCAGGACGCCGTCCCGACGAAGAACGGGTGGACGCTCAAGAGCCGGCCCCGCGCCGTCCTGAACGGCGGCAGCTACACGTACGGGCAGTCCCCACCCTGCGACATCACGAAGCTGAAGCCGCACGAGATCCCGGGCCCCTCCTGGGTCGAGGGACGGAACTTCCCGCCGCAACCACCGGTGCATCCGCTGCTCCTGATGCACCTCGACTTCGGGAACGGTGTCGGCCCACGCGGCCAGCAGGGGCGCCCGTCGTCGATCGCGTTCGAGACCCGCATGCACGCTCCGTCGTTCTACACGGGGCAGGCGGCATGACCTACGAAAGGTAGGCGGCTAACGTTGTCTAACGAGCCGTCCGGCGCAAGTATCGATACGCCATCCGTGCTCGAGGAAGCCCTGGCCGCCGTCCGGGATCGGCAGGCGAAGTACGGGCCACCCGGCCGGCACTTCGCCCGCACCGCCGCGATGGGCAGCATCGCGATTCGAGACAAGCTACGTCCCGGCGTCGACCTCGACGCCCAGGATTGGGCGCGGCTCATGATCTGCGACAAGCTGTGCCGCGACCTCGAGACCCCGATCCGCGACAACCCCGTCGACATCGCCGGGTACGCGGACTGCCTCAACCGCGTCCGAAACACCTGACCCCTCACGCTCACACCGGCCCCCGACCCTCATGCGGTCGGGGGCCGGCGTCAGCGTGGGTTGACGATGAACGCCACGACCGCCATCACGACAAGCATCCCGACCGGGATGAGCGTGTAGGCACTCCAGTCGGTGCCGAAGCCGACGGGGAGGATCCAGGCGAGCGCGAGGATCGCCAGTCCGGGCCATGGGTTCTCACTCAACGCCCTCTCCTTTCCTTGCATGGGTCAGAGGATCCATGCCTGGAGGTCTTGACCGCGTGACACTTGTCACCTATCTTGCTGGGCCTGAGGGGTTCCACCGAGGAGCAGCCGTCCATCCCGGGCAGGTCGGCGGAAAGGCGCGGCATGAGGTCAGTCATGCGTTCCCTGGCGGTTTCGCATCGGAGCCTCGATCGACTAGAGCGCTCTCTATCCGAGCTAGAGCAGCAGACAGCTCGGATACTCGCCGCTCTAGGGCAGCCGTGCGCGCTGCCAACGACTCCGCCTCCGCTCGAGCCTCCGCGTTCCCCGGTCGCACGACCGAGAACGCGCGCCGCCTGAGCCTCGGGAGCTCGGCCAGCAGCCGCTCCCGGTAGAGGTCGTCCGGGACGACCTGTCCCTTCTCCCAGCGCATGACGTGGCGGCGGCTCGTCCCTAGCCGTTCCGCGAGCGCTTCCTGGCTCAGCTTCGCTGCCTCGCGGGCTGCGCGGATCTCTTTCCCCAACTCTTGCGGTGTCACGGGACACGATTGTTCGCTATTTGCGGGCAATGCGTAAGGGCGATCCCTTGACCCGAGACATGCCACGGGACATACTCTGTCCCCATGGACACGACGAGCAAGCGAGTGGGCGCCGCGATCAAGACGGCGCGCGAGAGCGTCGGTCTCTCCCAGGAGCGGTTCGCGGAGCAGATCGGGACGAGTCGCCGCCATGTGATGCGGTGGGAGTCGGGCCGGTGCATCCCGGGGCCGCGGTTCCGAGCTCGCATCCGTGAGTTGACCGGTGCTGGCGACCTCCTCGCCGCCGACGATGGCGGCGAGGAGGACACCCAGGTGTCCGTGACGTTCACGGGGAGCGCCGACGTCGTGGCCGCGCTGATGGCTCGCCTGCACGTCGATCGCGTACCGGCGGTGGTCGGATGACCGGCCGCCCCGTCCTACTTCTCGTCGGCGTGGCCCTGCTGTCCGCGGTCGCGTTCCTGGCCTGCTACTTGCTCCTCCGGAGCGCCCGCTGATGCCGGCGTTGCGGGCAGCCCCCAACCCGTGCTTCCAGGGGACGACGGATCCCGCAGGCGCATCGGTACGGGAGGGGCTGCCCGGAGCGCCGGCCGGACCTACCAACCCTCCTGCCCGGGAAGGGAAGGGAAGGATCCTCGTAGAGGCCGGCGCTCCACCCCTGTCCGGGCTCTGCGGGCAGCCCGAGCGCGACCACCTCCTCCTCGCGCGCACCGCCTCCCCAGCGGCGGGCTGCCCACAGAACCAGGACAAGGAGACCACCGTGACCAGCACCACCACCAGGAGCAGGGAGCAGACGGAGGAGCAGCTCCGCCAGCTCCAGCACCACCTCGAGCACGGCGTCCGCGGCCCGATCCTCGCCGAGCACCTGCTCGCCGCCGCCGCCCAGGTGCTCCGGCTGAACGAGCTCGAGCTGATGGAGGCCGAGGAGAACGCCAGCGTCGTCGCCAAGATGATCGTCCGGAACGCGTGGGCGGAGTCGCGCGGCGCCCGGGTCACGATCACCGACGCGGTCATGCCGATGCTCCACCAGACCGTCCTCCGCCGCCTGCACGCGGAGGAGTACGTCGACCTCGCCGCCGCATGAGCGACCGTCTGATCCTCCCCGCCCGCGAGATCGGCTTCCTCGGACGCAGCCCCGCGGAGCCGTCAACCACGTTCACCGTCTACGCGTACCTCGATCGCCGCGAGAAGTTCCGGTGCCCCATCTACGCGCGCACCAGCCTTCTAGCGCTCCAGGCAGCGCAGGAGACGTTCGACCTGCTCTCCAACACCGAGGTCGACGGGCTCACCTGGGAGGTGCGGCCGGCATGAGCGACGACGACCGCTACTGGTCGGTCACGACCATCCTCGGCGAGGGCATCCCCAAGCCCGCCCTCGTCGGCTGGGCCGCCAAGGTCGTCGCCGAGCACGCCGTCGACAACATCGACGGCGTCGCCGCCATCGCCCGCAGCGACCGGGCCGGCGCCGTCAAGTACCTCACCGACAGCCGCTTCCGCACCACGAGCGAGGCAGCCGCCCGCGGCAGCGAGCTCCACCGGATCGCCGAAAGCTACGCGCTCGGCCAGCCCATCCAGCCCCCCGACCATCTCGCCCGCTACATCAGCCAGTTCACCCGGTTCCTCGACGACCACGCCCCCCGCTACCTGGCGTCGGAGGCGCCCGTGTTCAACGCCGCCTACCGGTACGCCGGCACCCTCGACGCGATCGTCGAGATCGACGGGAAGACCTGCGTCCTCGACATGAAGACCACCCCCAAGGGGCCCGGCGAGCGCTCCCGTCCACCGTGGCCGGAGGTCGCCCTGCAGCTGACCGCGTACTCGCGCGCGGACTTCCTCGCGATCAGGGGCGCGAAGCAGATGACCGGGCAGCGCGGCGGCCGCCGCTACTACGCGCTCGAGGACGACCACGAGGTCGAGCCGCTCCCCCCGATCGACGGCGCCTTCGCGCTCGTCATCAGCCCCGAGGACTACCGGCTCGTCCCCGCCCGCATCGACGACACCGTCTGGAACACGTTCCTCTACGTCCGCGAGGTCGCACGCTGGTCGCTCGACACCTCGAAGACCGTGCTCGGCGCCCCCGTCACCGCGACCGCCAGGAGGGCCGCAGCGTGAGCATCCTCAACCGGCAGCGCAGGCTCGCCGAGATCGGCCGCATCCGCATGGGCGAGAAGCGCACGAGCCAGCGCGGCACGAAGTACCCGGCCGCGCTCCAGACCTGGCGTCTGACCTCGCGCGTCCGCGACCGCCTCGACGCCGCCGCCCGCATCTACGGCGGCCAGGTGCGCCCGTGGGAGGACGAGCCAGGCCAGTTCGAGCTCTACACCGAGAGCGACGCGCTCGAGGTCATCCTCGCCCCGGGCGAGCCCGTCTCCCTCTGGATGGAGCACTGGGACAAGCCCAGCCCGAAGGGCCGCGTCACCTGCATCCGACGGTGCGACGGCGTCACCGAGCAGATCAGCGACCAGCCGTGCTTCTGCGAGAACGAGGAGAAGCCGCTCTGCAAGAGCACCACCCGGCTGAGCGTGATCCTCTACCGCGTCCCCGGCCTCGGCGTCTGGAGGCTCGACTCGAAGGGATACAACGCGAGCGTCGAGCTCGCCGGCACCGCCGAGTTCCTCGCCAGCCTCGGCGAGCGCTACCCCGTCGTGCTTCGCCTCGACCCCAGGGAGAGCGTCGACGCGCAGGGTGAGACCCACAAGTTCGTCGTGCCCGTGCTCGACGTGCCGGTGACCGTCCAGGAGATCCTGGCGGGTGTCGCCCCGGCCGGCTACCTCGCCGCCCCCGGCCCGGCGGCGGCGCCGGCGCTCGAGCAGCGCGGCTACCAGCCGCTCCCGGCCGGGGACGGCACCACCGTGGACGAGGCGCTCGCGACCGTCCAGGGCGACCCGCCGCCGCGCCGCCGCACCGCCAGGCCGCAGGCCGAACTCGGGCCCGCCGCCCCACCCCCAGCCCCGGCCCCGATCAGCGTCCCCGACGACCCAGACGACCGCGGCGACCAGCCACCGCCCGCCCCCGCCGAGCCGGCGGTGAAGAGCATCACCGAGGCGCAGGTGAAGCGGCTCTGGACGATCGCCCGCGGCAAGACCATGCCCGAGACCGAGATCAAGCGGCTCGTCCACGAGGTCACCGGCCAGGACTCCACCCGGGCGATCCCCAAGGGCGAGCTCTACGACGCCGTCATCGCCGCGATCGAAGCCTGGGACGCGCTCGACGTGCTCCCCAAGGAGGGCGAGCCAGGCATGGCCGACGTCGAGTCGATCCCGTTTGGCGACCCCGCCCCGACCCCGGAGGCATGACGTGGCGACCGTCGACCAGCAGATCCAGGTGCTCGATGACGTCGCCAAGCTCCTCACCATCAGCACCCACGCGCTCGACGAGGCTCGCCTCACCCGCCCGTTCGAGGACGTACTCCGCGCGTTGCTCGCCGTCGACCACGACCTTCGCGCGTTGAAGCGCTGCCGCGGGAACGCCGAGGACGTCCTCGACGAGGCCCAGTTGGAGCGGGTCTGGCGGAACGTGATGGCGTCGATCCGGATCCCCGATGGCCCCACGATCGTCGGCCTCGACCTCCTCGACGGGGAGGGCACCCCATGACCTGGGTGTACGTCGGGGTCGGCCTCGGCATCGTCTACCTCCTGATCTTCGGACTGTGCGCGGCCGCCGGACGCTGGGACAAGCGGTGACCACTCCCGCGCTCCCCGAACTCCTCGACTGCGCTGGCTTGCAGGCCGAGCTCGGCGTGAAGCGCGCGACCGCCGAAGCGATCATGCGACAGCTCCCGCTCGTCACGATCCCCGGGTTGCGGCGCGTGTTCGTTCGTCGTGCTGACGTCCACCGGCTGCTTGAGCAGAACACCGGACGGGCAGCATGAGCGTCCGGCCGTTCGACAGCTTCACGCACTACGAGGCGTGGGTCGCGCGCAACTGCCGGTACTGCGTCAAGTGGAACCCGCATGCGGCCGGCGACTGCGAGATCGACGTCGAGGTCGGCGTCGCCGCGTTCGGGAGCGGGCACGTCTCCGACGAGATCGCCGACCGGATGGGCTACACGGCGGCGCACGCTGACACGGATGGCGGACGGCAGTTTCCGTGGACGTGGCAATGCCCGGAGCGAGAAGAGCCATGAGCCCGTCCGTGTACGTGATCGCGCGCGACACCAAGACCGGGAAACGCTGGCACGTCCGCTACCGATTGGGCGGCAGGTACGCCCCCATCCAGCACGGCGGCGCATTCAAAACCAGGAAGGACGCGCTCGCACGGCAAGCACTCATCTCGTACGAGATCGCCGCCGGACGCGACCCCCGCGCAGCACTCGCAGCCCTCGGCGCCCCACCGGTCATCCCACGCACCTTCAGCGAGGACGCCGCACGGTGGCTCGCCGGCCGCATCAACGTGAGCCCCCGCACGCTCGCCTCCAACCGCGCCCACGTCGCCGCCCTCGACGAACTCATCGGCCAGCGTCCCACCGACACGCTCACCGCGCCCGACCTCCAGGCCCAGGTGATCGCACCGCTCGCCGACCGGTTGCAGCCGTCGACGCTCCGGCTCTACGTCGCCACGCTCCGCATGATCCTCGACGACGCCGGGATCGACCCGAACCCCGCCCGCGCGCTGAAGCTCCCCCGCGTCGACCGCACCGAGCCACAGCCCCCCACCGCCAGCGAGGTGCTCGCGATCCTCGAGCACATCCACAAGCCCTGGCTGCTCCCCCTGCTCGTCATGGAGCAGACCGCGCTCCGGGTCGGCGAGGTCGTCGCGCTCACGTGGGGTGACGTCGACCAGGCCGGCCACCGTGTCCGTGTCCGCGCCGCCAGCGCGAAGACGAGGCGCGCACGGTGGGCGCAGGTGCCCGCCTGGCTCATGGACGCCATCGCCCGCTCCTGCCCACCCGACGACCGCACCCCCACCTGGCCCGTCTTCACCGGGAACGCGAACGCGTGCAAGAACGCCATGCTCCGCGCCTGCGCCCGCGCCGGCATCAGCGCCTACAGCCCCCACGACCTCCGCCACCGACGGCTCTCCCTCTGGCACGGGCAGGGGATCCCCGCCCGCGAACTCGCCCACCGCGCCGGACACGCGAACGCGTCCATGACGCTCTCGGTCTACTCGCACGTCATGCCCCTGGACGAGATCCAACTCTCTGACCTGAAGGAGATCCTCCATGCCTAGCCCCACCCTCGACCTCGACCAGCTCGTCCTCGCCCGCGGCGCCCACCACAACCGCAGCAACGGCCTCTGCGTCATGGAGGCCGTCGCCTGGCTCGCCGGCGAACGCCACACCGACAACCCCGACTGCGTCAGCCCCGCCATCGCGTCGTTCCTCCGCGCCTGGAACGACCAGCTCAACGACAACACCCGGCAGATCCTGAAGCCGCTGATCCCCCGCGTCGTCGGCACCCGCACCACGGACGAGGACGAGGAGACGCGTGCGTGGCTCGCGACGGACTGGCTCGCCCGCGAGTTCGCCCCCGCCTGGCTCGACCTCGCCGGCCTCACCGACCACGCCGACCGCCTCCGGAAGCTCGACGCCCTCACGTCGACCGACCTCGCCGAGCAGGCGCTCCCGATCATCACGGAGGCCAGCGAGGCGTCGTCCGCCGCAGGGGACGCCGCATGGGACGCCGCAGGGGCCGCCGCATGGGACGCCGCATGGGCCGCCGCACGGGCCGCCGCACGGGCCGCCGCATGGGACGCCGCAGGGGACGCCGCACGGGCCGCCGCAGGGGCCGCCGCATGGGACGCCGCAGGGGCCGCCGCAGGGGACGCCGCACTTCAATCCCGCGTCCTTGTCTGCACCGGCTTCGATCTGGACGAGAAACACATCAACCATGCCCGTGCCCGCATGGAGGTTTGGAAGCAGGGGTACGGACTGAACTGCGATGTGAATGGCGTGCTGTATTGCTATCGGAGGCCGTCATGACGCGCACCGATGAGCCGATGGGCACGGGAGGTGGGGGATGAGTGAGATGACGAATCAATTACGTCGAAGGGAGTTGGACACGATGACCGACCAGAACCAAGCCGTCGCCGCGTTGGCGGAGGCGATGTCCAGCGAGAAAGCAGGGCCTACCTACTGCTATTACGCCGAACAGGCAATCAACGCCATCGCCGCCAATCCCGACATCCGGCGCGAGTACGGAATCGGCCGATTGCCCACGCGGAGTGAGCTTATGGCTTGCCGTGAGGTCGATGCCTCTACGGGCTACCCCGTGCGGGTATTTGGCGATGACGCAGTTGACTATCTGGTCGAAGCGGGTTGGGCAATCGAGGACCCCGACCCGCAGCCGCCTGAACCGACGTTGCCGACGAAACAGGATTTGTTGCATCTACTGAACAGCTATGAATCGGACCTGCAATCTGATAGGTCTGGACTCCGCTACAGGCAAGACATTCTCACCATGTTCTCCGCCCTTTACGCCGCCGCCGAGGCCGGGAGGTCGCAGGGATGAGTGATTTCACGGTGACGCTTCACCTTGGAGAGTGGTTCAACAACCTGATTCATCTGCGTG
>ERZ650311.144-NODE-144-length-45516-cov-16.800928_pt1 | contig 45516 bp, 45 predicted proteins | sample MGYA00376247_ERZ650311 | MGnify/ENA primary metagenome ERZ650311 (study PRJEB26733, sample SAMN07839324) | wastewater metagenome | biome: small river; feature: stream; material: water | place: USA: North Carolina | collected 2016-07-28 ... | reverse complement strand
TTTCGCAGCGCAGCGCGCTGTGCCTTCCGAACGGCTTGGCTGTGCAAAGCCAAGCCTCCACGAACAGAGTGAGCGTGGGGGTCATCTCATACTCCTCCCAGATAGGCTTCGAGCACGGCCGGGTCGCGCTGGACTTCGTCGGGCAGGCCTTCGGCGATCTTCTGGCCGAACTCCATCACCACCACGCGATCCACCAGGCCCATCACGAAGTCCATGTCGTGCTCGACGATCAGGATCGCCATGCCTTCGGCGCGCAGCTTGCGAAGCAGGTCGCCGAGGGCTTCCTTCTCCTTCAGGCGCAGGCCGGCGGCGGGTTCGTCGAGCAGCAGCAGGCACGGGTCGGAGCACAGGGCGCGGGCGATCTCCAGGATGCGCTGCTGGCCCAGGGCGAGGCTGCCGGCTTCTTCGTACATGTGGCTGCCAAGGCCGACGCGCTCGATCTGGCGGGCGGCTTCCTTCAGCAGGCGGGCTTCCTCGGCGCGATCCTGACGCCAGGCGGCGTGGAACACGCCCTTGCCGCCCCGCAGGTGGGCGCCGATGGCGACGTTCTCGAGCACGGTCATGGTCGGCAGCAGGCGCACGTGCTGGAAGGTCCGGCTCATGCCCAGCGCGGCGATCTCCCGCGAGCTGTGGCCGGCCACCGACTTGCCGCGGAACAGCACCTCGCCCGATGTCGGCGTATCCACGCCCGAGAGTTGGTTGAACATGGTGCTCTTGCCGGCGCCGTTGGGGCCGATCAGCGCCAGGATCTCGCCGGCTTTCACCGTGAGGTTCATGTCGTTGTTGGCCACGAGGCCGCCGAACTTGCGGGTCACGTTGCGGGCTTCGAGGATCACCTCGCCGGCCGTCGGTAGGTCGCGGCGGGGCAGGGTGTCGGCGGCGGGGTCGATGGTCTTCTGCGGCGCCTTCACCGGCACCAGCTTCTTCAGCACCGGCCACAGGCCTTCACGGGCGCGCTGGAGCACCAGCACCATCATGACCCCGAAGACGATGGCCTCGAAGTTGCCGGCGGAACCCAGCAGCCGGGGCAGGATGTCCTGCAGCCACTGCTTGAGCACGGTGATGAGCCCGGCGCCCACCAGCGCGCCCCACACGTGGCCGGCGCCGCCGATCACCGCCATGAAGAGATACTCGATGCCGATGTGCAGCCCGAAAGGCGTGGGATTCACGAAGCGCTGCATGTGGGCGTACAGCCAGCCCGACGCACAGGCGTGCAGCGCGGCGATCACGAAGATGATCATCCGCGAGCGGGAGGTATCCACGCCCATCGCCTCGGCCATCACCATGCCGCCCTTCAGCGCCCGGATCGCCCGGCCCTCGCGGGAATCGAGCAGGTTCTGGGTGGTGAACACCGCCACCATCACGAAGGCCCAGATCAGGTAGTAGATCTTCTCGCCGGCATCCAGCACCACGCCGAACAGGGTGATCGGCGAGATGCCGGTGATGCCTGTGTGGCCGCCCAGGCTCTCCAGCGTGCCGAACAGAAAGTACAGGCTGATCCCCCAGGCGATGGTGCCCAGCGGCAGGAAGTGGCCCGACAGCTTGAGGGTCAGCGAGCCGACCACCACCGCCACCGTGGCGGTGAACACCAGCCCCACCAGCAGGGTGAGCCACGGCGAGGCGCCGGCCCAGGCGATCCAGCCCGGCAGTTCCGGCGTGGTGCTGAGCACCGCCGTGGTGTAGGCGCCTAGCCCCACGAAGGCGGCCTGGCCGAAGCTGGTCAGCCCGCCCACGCCGGTGAGCAGCACCAGTCCCAGCGCCACCAGCGCGTACAGCCCGATGTAGTTGAGCAGCGTCACATAGAACGGCGCGAGCACGGCCGGCAGGACGAGCAGCAGGGCGACGAACAGGCCCTGCACGAGACGGTCGGTTCTCATTCTTCCTCCTCCACGTGGCGGCTGGTGAGGGAGCGCCACAGCAGCACGGGGATGATCAGGGTGAACACGATGACTTCCTTGAAGGCGCTGGCCCAGAAGGATGAGAAGGATTCCAGCAGGCCCACAAGTACCGCGCCCACGGCGGCCAGCGGGTAGCTCGCCAGCCCGCCGATGATGGCGGCGACAAAGCCCTTGAGGCCGATGAGAAAGCCCGTGTCGTAGTAGATGGTGGTGATCGGTGCGATCAGCACGCCCGAGAGCGCGCCGATCAGCGCCGCCAGGAAGAAGGTGAGCTTGCCCGCCAGTGACGGCGAGATGCCCATCAGCCGCGCGCCAGCCCGGTTGATCGCGGTGGCCCGCAGCGCCTTGCCGTACAGCGTGCGCTCGAAGAACTGGTAGAGCGCGACGATCAGCACCACCGACGACATCACCACCCAGATCGTCTGGCCGGAGACCATCAGCGGGCCGAGCTCCAGGTTGGCGTCGCTGAAGGCCGGGGTGCGCTGGCCTTCGGCGCCGAAGAACAGCAGGCCGAGGCCGACCATCGCCACATGCACCGCCACCGACACGATGAGCAGGATCAGGATCGGCGCCGCGGCGATGGGCTGGAAAACCAGCCGGTACATCAGCGGGCCCATCGGCACCACCACCGCCAGGGCCAGCAGCACCTGGGCGGCGAGCGGCATGTCCTTCACCGGCAGCGCGGCGAGCAGGGCGGCGAGGCCGAGCGGATAGCCGAGGTTCCAGCCCAGCACGCCCACCAGCCGGCGCGGCTGCCCGGCCCGCAGGGCGAGGCCGCCGTCGATGAGCGCCGCGGTGGCGCCCATGCCGGCCAGGAGCCAGACGGTGGCCGGCACCGTGCCGGCCTGCATCATCGCCAGGGTAAGGGCGCCGTAGGCCACGAACTCGCCCTGGGGGATGAAGATCACCCGCGTCACCGCGAACACCAGCACCAGGGCCAGGGCCAGGAGCGCGTAGATCGCCCCGTTGGTCAGGCCGTCCTGGGCGAGCATCAATGCAATCTGAACGTCCATGAGTTTCCCCGTCGGCGACGGCACAGGGCCGCCGACTTGCAGTTGCAAAGGATCCGGGGCGCTGCGGCCCCGGATCGGTGCGGATTTACTTCAGGAGGGTCCAGGTGCCGTTGGTGACGGTGATCAGCTCGCGGCCCCGTTCGTCGAAGCCGCTGTGGTCGGCCGCCGACATGGTGTAGACGCCTTGGGTGGCGGGCATCTCGTGGGTCTGCTCGAGGGCATCACGCAGCGCCGAGCGGAACTCCGGCGTGCCCGGCTTGCCCTTGGCGAGCGCGGTGGGGATTGCGCGCTCCAGCAGCAGGCCGGCGTCGAACATGTTGCCGCCAAAGGTGGCCGGGGCCGCGCCGTAGGCCTTCTCGTAGGTCGCCACGTAGTTCTTGGCGATCTTCTTGGACGGGTGGGTGTCGGGCACCTGGTCGAGCACCAGCATCAGGCTGGCGGCGAGGATCGTGCCTTCCACCTTCTTGCCGCCGAGCTTCAGGAAGTCAGGCAGCGCGGCGCCGTGGGTCTGGTAGAACTTGCCCTTGTAGCCGCGATCCACCAGCGCCAGCTGGGGCAGCACGGCGGGCGTGCCGGGGGCGGCGATCAGCACCGCGTCGGGGCGGGCCGCCATCACCTTGAGGGCCTGGGCGGTGACCGAGGTGTCCTGACGCTGGAAGCGCTCGTCGGCGACGATCTTGATGCCTTTCTTGGCGGCGCCGTCGGCGACGACCTTGCCCCAGTTCTCGCCGTAGGGGTCGGCGGTGCCGATGAAGCCGAGGGTCTTCACGCCGGTCTTCGCCATGTGGTCGAGGAGCGCCGTGGCGATCAGGCTGTCGTTCTGGGTGGTCTTGAAGACCCACTTCTTCTGGTCGTTCATCGGCAGCACCACCGCGGCGGTGCCCACCGGCGCCAGCAGCGGCACGCCGGCTTCGGCGACGAACTGGATCACGCCCATCGCGTTGGGCGAGCCGGAGGGGCCGATGATGGCGTCCACCTTCTCTTCGCTGATGAGCTTCTTCACCGCCACCACGGAAGCGGTGGGGTCGCTGCCGTCGTCGAGGGAGATGTAGCGGATGGTCTGGCCGCCGGCCTTGGTGGGCAACAGCGGGACGGTGTTCTTCTGCGGGATGCCGACCATGGCGATCGGGCCGGTGGAGGAAGACACCACCCCGATCTTGATGTCTGCATGGGCAACGCCCAGCGACAGTGCTCCGATCAACAACGAACCTGCCACGTGCTTGAGTTTCATGGGTGTATCCTCCAGAAAAATTGCTCCAAATTGGGATCAGGCAATCTCCGCTTAAGCGGATCTCTTTTTTGGTTTTAATTTGTTATTCACGTGAATGTTCACGTTTATACACACAGCGCGACGTGAATACCAGCCATTTTTTTCACGTCGTTTAGGGTGTTCTCAGCGGCCCCGGGCGAGGGCCGTCAGGCCGCCCAGGCCGAAGTCGGTGTTGGGCACGTCGAGGATCATGATGCGCACCGGCGCAGCCGGCACCTGCAGGGTTTCCTCGATCACGCGGGTGAGCCCGGCGATCAGCGCCGCCTTCTGGGCATCGGTGCGGCCGGCGATCAGCAGCGCATGTACCGTCGGGCCGCCGGGCAGCTCGGCCTCGCTGAGCAGGGTGCCGCCGAAGCACACGTGGGCCTTCGCCAGCTCGATCAGGAAGATGCGCACGCTCTCCCGCGGGGCGCCGATGGTCTCGACGACGGCGTCGGTCATCCCCTTTAGGAGCGCGGCCTTCTGCGCGGCCGCAAAGCCTTCAACCACATAAATGTTGAGGTTGGGCATCGCGGGGCGCTCAGGCGTGGGCCGCCACGACGTCGCCGACGTCGTGGTAGCCGCGGTTGAAATACACCAGCCCGCTGCGCGAAGCCTCGCCTCGCGCCACGTCTTCCACCTGACAGTAGAAGACGCTGTGGGAGCCGACGGTGTGGGTGTCGACGATGCGGCAGTCGAAGCTCACCAGCGCGCCGTCGATCACCGGGCTGCCGGTGGCGAGGCGGCGGGCGCCGACCCGGGCGAAGCGCTCGTCCATGGTCACGTTGCGGTCGGCAAAGAGCCCCGAGACGTCCTGCCGGGCGGCGCCCAGCACATTGACGCACAGCACGCCGTTGCCCTCGAAGGCCGGGTGGGCCCAGGAGCCGCGGTTCATGCACACCAGCAGCGTCGGCGGCTGGTCGGTGACGCTGCACACCGCGGTGGCGGTGAAGCCGGCCCGGCCGTTAGGGCCGTCGGTGGTGATGACATTGACGGCGCCGGCCAGCAGGGCCATGCCGTCGCGGAAGGCGGCGGTGTCGGTCATGGTGTTCTCCTCGTTCTCTGTCTTGGGGTGGGGCTCAGATGTCCAGCACCAGCTTGGGGCTCTTGGCGCGGGAGCAGCACAGCAGGATCTGGTCGTTATCGGCCTTCTCATCGTCGGTGAGGAAGACGTCCCGGTGGTCCGGCTCGCCCTCCAGCACCGTGCACAGGCAGGTGCCGCACACGCCCTGCTCGCAGGACACGGTGACCTTGATGCCCACCGTGGCGAGGGCGTCGACGATGCTCTGGCCGTCGGCCACCTGAACCGTCTTGCCGCTCTTCTTGGCGACCACCTCGAAGGCGGCGCCGGCGGTGTCGGTGGTGGCCTGGAAATACTCCTTGTGGATCTGCGCCTCGGGCACGCCGAGCCGCTTGGCCTCGCCGATCACCCACTCCATGAAGCCCGACGGGCCGCAGGTGTAGACGTGGGTGCCGGCCTTCGGCCCGCCCAGCACGGTGGCGAGGTCGAGGCGCTGCTCGGGCGCTTCGTCGTCGAAGTGCAGGTGCACCCGGTCGGCGAAGGGGCTGGCGGCGAGTTCGTCGATGAAGGCGGTGGCGCTGCGGCTGCGGCCACAGTAGTGCAGCTCGAAATCCTTGCCGGCGCCGAACAGCGCCCAGGCCATCGCGATCATCGGCGTAACACCGATGCCGCCGCCCAGCAGCACCGTGTGGCGGGCGTCCATGGTGAGCGGGAAGTGGTTGCGCGGCAGGCCGATGCGCAGCGTCGTGCCTTCGTGCAGCTCTGCGTGGGCGGCCACCGAGCCGCCGCGGGAGGCCGGATCGCGCAGGATGCCGAGGCGGTAGGTGCCGCGCTCGGCCGGGCTGCCGGCCAGGGAATACTGGCGCACCAGCCCGTCGGCGAGGTGCACATCCACGTGGGCGCCGGCCTCGAAGGGCGGCAGCGCGCGCCCGTCGGCACTGGCCAGATCGAGCACCAGCACGCCATTGCCTTGTTCCTGGCGGCGTTGCACGACGACGGTGAGGGTTTCTTCGGACATGATCTCTGCCTGCGTTCTTCGGGGTTGGGGTGGTGGGGCGATCAGCGCATGAAGATGCCGCCGTTCACATCCCAGGTGGCGCCGGTGGTGAAGTCGGCGTCCGGGGAGGCGAGGGTGACGATCAGGTCGGCGACGAACCTGGGGTTGCCCAGGCGCTTTACCGGGATCATCTCGTTGATGAGCTTTTCCAGGCGCTCCGGCGGCACCGCGGCGCGTACCGAGGGCAGCTCCATCGGGCCGGGGGCGACGGCGTTCACCGTGACGCCGGTGGCCGCGAGCTCCCGGGCGAAGATCTTGGTCAGCGTGAGGATCGCGCCCTTCGACGAGGCGTAGTGGGCACCCGACGCGGTGCCGCCGTTCTGCCCGGCGAGCGACGCCAGGTTGATGATCCGCCCGTAGCCGGCCTTCGCCATGTGGGCGCCGAACACCTGGCAGCCGAACAGCGTGCCGCGCAGGTTCACCGCGATCACCTCGTCGAACTCTTCCGGGGTGATCTGCATGACCGGCGTGGTGGGTGTCATCGCGGCGTTGTTCACCGCCACCTGCAGGCCGCCCCAGCGGTCGAGCGTGGCGGCGAGGGCGGCCTCGAAGTCGCCCTTGTGCTTCACGTCGAGCTTGAGGGGCAGGACGTCGGCGCCACCGCCGAGGCTGGCGGCGGCCTCGGCAGCAAGGGCATCGGTGCGGTCGGTGACGGCCACCCGGAAACCGGCGGCCAGCAGCTGCCCGGCGATGATGTGGCCGAGGCCCTGGGCGGCCCCGGTGACCAGTGCGACCTGCGACATGGCCGGCGCTCCTTACAGGATGTAGCCGATGCCCTGGAGGGTATCGGTGGAGTTGATGAGGCGGATGATCTTGCGGCGGATCAGGAAGCTGCCCGCGGTGCGCACCAGCTCGAAGGTGACGTCGGCGCTGTAGTGCTTCTGCACGTCCTTGCGGAACTCGCGCAGGTTCTGGGCGCAGCGCACGGTGACCACTTCGCCGTCGTCGGCCAGCACCCGGAAGCGCGACACCGAGCGGATCGTGCGCGGCACCGGCGAGGTGCTGATGGATTCGCCGCTGCCCAGCCGGGCCACGCGCTTGGCGCGCATCGCGGCGTTGTCGCAGGCGTAGTTGAGGGTGTTCTCGAAGTCGGTTTCATCCGGGTTGATCGGCACGATGTAGAGGCCGTCGTTGGTCCAGGATTCGAGCCACTGGGGGTATTCGCCGTGGTCGAGCATGTCGGCTTCCTGCCACAGGAAGGCGGCCACTTGGGTGATGAGTGCGGTGTTCATGGGTGTCGTCTCCGGGTCAGGCGGTCATCAGTTTTTTCCACTGCTGGTAGGCGGCGCGCATGCCGGTCTCGGCGCTCACGTCGCTCACCTTGCCGTCGGCGGTCGGCTTCTCGCCGGCGAGGCCGCGGTTGAGCATGATCCACAGGTCCTTGCCGGCGCTGGCGCCCTTCTGGACGCGCTCCCAGGCTTCGGAATCGTCCGGCGTGCCGAAGCCCATCGGGCCCTGGAAGTGCTCGTGCATGCGCAGGCGGGCCTGGTTGGCGACGGCCGGGCCGCCGTCCATGGTGATCACCGCGTGGTGGATCTCGGTCTCGGTCACCGAGATCGGCTGCAGCACGCGGAAGAAGGCCATCGAGCAGGCGATGTTGGGGAAGATGTTGAGGTTGAAGCCCGAGCCACCCACGGCGCGCACGATGCGGCGCACTTCCAGATCCTCGTAACCCTCGTCGCGGAGCGCCTGGGCCAGCTCGGCGAAGCGTTCGGGGATCGGGGCGTCGAGGTTGGCTTCCAGGTCGATCAGCTGGGGAATCATCACCATCACGCTGTGGCCGTTGCCGAGTTCCTCCACGTAGCCGGGGCCGCCGACGAAGTCGAGCATCTCGACGGTCTGCTGATCCACCGACGACAGGAAGGATTTATGCACCAGCGGGAAGTGATAGGCGTCGGTGGTGTTCTCGAGCTGGATTTTCCAGTTGCCGGGGAAGCGGAAGCGGTGCTCGCCAGCCACCTTGATGGGGAAGCCGCCGCCCTGCTTCATGAAGAGGTCCATCCACTTTTTGGCGGGGCCGAGGTAATCCACCAGCGGCTCTATGTCGTCCTTGAAGGTGGCGAAGAGCATCCCGGCGTATTCCTCGACGCGCAGGCTCACGAGGCCCAGTTCGCCCTTTTCGAGCTGGTCGGCGTAGCTCTCGGGGTGCGGCACGCCGCGGAGCGCCCCGTCCAGCGAGTAGCTCCAGCCGTGGTAGGGGCACACGAAGCTGTTGGTCTTGCCCTTCTTGCCTTCGCACACGGTGGCGGCGCGGTGGCGGCAGCGGTTGAGGAGCACATGCACCTTCTGCTTGCGGTCGCGCACCACGATCACCGGCTGACGGCCGATGTAGGTGTTCTTGTAGCTGCCGGCCTCGGGCACTTCGCTGGTGTGGGCAACCCACACCCAGGTGCTGGCGAAGATCTTGTCCATCTCGGTCTCGAAGATGGCCGGGTCGGTGTAGAGAGAGGTGTGCACCCGGTCGGCCTGGACCCGGTCGGCGAGGGTGAGCGCCTGGTCGGCGGTGTCGTGCTTGCTCGTCATGGTTGATTCCTTTGGCTTGGTCTGCGTGTTCTCGAATGGGGTCAGGGCTCAGTCCGGCACGGGCAGCGGGTCGGCCTTGTTCCAGGCGTCCACCGGCCGGCTGAAGAGGTTTTCGGTGCGGAAGTGGGCCATCCGCCAGACGCCCGCCTTGCCGCGCCGGAAATCGACGGTGAGCCGCGCCGCGTTGAGGTGCGAGGCGCCGGTGGCGAAGGTGGAGGTCTGGAGCATCACCCAGCTGCCGGTGGCGGTGTCGCTGCCGGTCACGTCGATGAGCTCGGAGGTGAGGAAATGGACGTTGATGGCGAAGTGGGCGGGCTCGGTCATGTACTTCGCGAACATCGCCCGGATCACCTTGCGGCCCTCGATGCGCCCGAAGCTCGCCGCGTACTTCTCGCCGATGCCTTCCCACACCGCGTCGCGGGTGAACAGCCCGGCGAGCTCGTCCAGCGGGCTGGCGGCATCGAGCGCGTCGCACAGCACCATGTAGCGGTTCATGCAGGCGCGCACGGCGTGTTCGGCCTCGAAGCGGGCGAGCCGGGCTTCGAGCTGGCGGCGGGGTTGGGCGGAGGCGGGCATGGTTGGCTTTCGGTCGGCGATCAGTCGGGACTCAGTCGGGGATCACCAGCTCGCGGCCGATGCGGGCCTCGACGCGCATGTACTTCCACAGCTTGTAGGTGCCGTCGCCCACCGGGGTGACGCGGAACAGGTTGCAGGCGGCGGTGACGGTGTCGTAGTCGGGCACGTCGGCGAGCACATAGGTCGTCCAGGGGAAGGCCACCGACGGGCCGACCATGATCCGGTCGTCGTCCATGTTGCCGAGCACGCGCACGCCGGGCAGGCGGGCGATGCCCTGCATCATCGAGACGAAGGCGCCCCAGACGTCCTTCATCTCGTCGGCGGTGCCGTCCATGAAGTTCTGGTTCACGCCCATGCAGAACAGCACGCGCAGCGGGGTCTTGTCGCTCATCGTTTTTATCTCCGTGGGGTTGGCGGGTTCAGAGGTAGCCGGGCAGGGGCTTGAGGCCGAACAGCATCGCGCCGGCGTTCTGGTAGGTGATGTCGCCCATGAAGGCGTGCTGGGTGATCATCTGCACGTCGCGCACCTGGGCGGCGAGGGGGCAGGATTCATACACGCCGGTGCCGCCCGAGACCATCTGGGCACGGCGCGTCACGTCGGCGCTGACGCGGGAGGCGTGGGTGGTGGACAGGCGCAGCATGCTCACCAGGTGATCGCTGGGCTTGTCGCCCTTCAGCAGCACCTGCCACACGTCGTCGATGGCCTGGTAGAACCACGCGCGGGCGGCGCGCAGCTCGGCTTCGATCTTGGCGATCTCCAGCTGCACATAGACGCGCTCGCCCAGGTTGGGCGCGCCGGTGACGGACGCCCGGCCGGCGGCCATGCCCAGCACTTCGTCGATGGCCGCCCGGGCGATGCCGAGGCCGACGACGGTGAGCACCTGGGCGGCGAAGGAGAGGGTCGGGTAGCGGTACAGCGGGGTGTCGAGGGACGAGGCGCCGCCGCGGACGAAAGTCCATTCGGGCGGGACGATCACGTCCTTCACCACGATGTCGTGGCTGCCGGTGCCGAGCAGGCCCATCACGTCCCAGTTGGGCTCGATCGTCACCTGGTCGCGGGGCATCACCGCCATGCGCGGCAGGCCGGAGTTGTCGCCATTTTTGGGCAGGATGCCGGCGCCGATCACCTCGGCGCCCATGCTGCCGCTGCCCCAGCTCCAGCGGCCATTCACGCGGTAGCCGCCTTCGACCAGCTCGGCCGGCTGCGGCGGGAAGATGCCGCCGGCAAACACCACGTCCGGGCCTTTGGCGTAGAGCTTGGTGAGGGTCTCGACGGGCAGCGCGGCCAGATAGACGCCGCCGATCCCGAAGCTCGCCACCCAGCCGGCCGAGCCGTCGGCGCGGGCGATGGTCTCGACCAGCTCGCAGAACTCGGCGGGCGATTTCTCGTCGCCGCCGAAGCGCTTGGCCACCAGCGCGCGATACACGCCGACCGCCTTGAAGCGCTCGATGATGTCCGGCGAGATGTATTTCTGGGCTTCGAATTCCTTGCGGCGCTGGCGGATGTCGCGCAGCAGCGCGTCCATTCCGGCGACCTCCGGCGCTACGTCGGCGCCAGCCCTTGGTTCCTGCAAATTAGCCAACATCGGTGTCTCCAGTCCAGGTTAGGGTCGATTGATGTGACGGGCGAAATGGGCGGCGACGGCGCACAGGCGTTCGTCGTCGTGCATGGCTGCCACCAGCTGCAGGCTCACGGGGTAGCCGTCGATGGCGGGCAGCGGAATGGCGATGGCCGGGTGGCCGGAAAGGTTGAAGGGGCGCACCAGCGAGGTCATCGCGACGAGCTTGCTGGTGTCGGCGGCGTCCTCGAGGCGCGGCGGGGCGTCGGCCATGGTCGGCAGGGCGAGGATGGGGAAATCCAGCAGGGCGGCGTCCACCTGGGCGGCGAAGCGTTCGCGCACGAGGTTGGCGGCGGCCACGTCGTCCGGCGTGGTGAGGGACGCGGCCTGCAGGCGGCGGGCCATGTCCTCGCCCACCAGCCCGGTGCCCACCAACTCGCCACAGGCGGCCCAGGTTTCGGCGTTGATGACGGTGAGGCCGGCGGCGTAGGCGGCGCCGAAGTCGGGCAGCGTCACGTTGCCGGCGGGCAGGCTGCTTGCAGCCACCGCAGCGGCGACGGCGTCGAGGATCGGCGGGGTGGCGCTCACGTCCACCAGGCCGATGCGCACGCCGGCGATGTCGGGCAGCGGGCCGAAGCTCGGGTCGATGGCGCGCATCACGGCGATGAGGCTGTCCATGTCGCGGGCGAAGGGGCCGACGCAGTCGAGGCTGGTGTGGGCGGGCATCACGCCCCGGCGGCTGACCCGGCCGAAGCTGGGCTTGAGGCCGAACACGCCGCAGCAGGCGGCGGGGATGCGGATCGAGCCGCCGGTGTCGGTGCCGAGCGCCACATCGACGCTGCCCTCGGCCACCGCCACCGCCGAGCCGCTCGACGAGCCGCCGGGCACGTAGGCCGGAAATTGCGGGTTGGTCGGGGTGCCGGTCCAGCGGTTGATGCCGGTGGTGCCGAAGGCGAGTTCGTGCAGGTTGGTCTTGCCGGCGAGGTGGTAGCCGGCGGCCAGCAGGCCCTCGACCACGTCGGCGTTGGTGCGGGCGGCGGCGACGGATTCGAGGGCCCGGCAGCCGGCGCGGGTGCGCACGCCGGCCACGTCGATGGTGTCCTTGATGCCGACCCGCGGGCCGTTGCCACCGATGTCGAGGGGCTCGACGAAAACGCTCATTGATCCGTCTCCTGGTGAGGTGGCTGGTGCAGCGGCTGGCCTGTCCGGGCTGGAAGGAAAGCTGCTGAAGTTGGTTCAAATGTAGATTTCAATACTTGCAAAGTCAACTGATTGTTCACGCGATAAATGGAATGAAAAATCAGCCGCGGCGGCACGTGGAGGCGAAGGTTTCGGCGGGGGAGGGCTGGCGGTGGCGGTAGAGCGGCGATTTGTTCAGCTACAGCAACAATCGATGCCGGATTGTTGCTGTGGATGGACGAGCCCCGGATGGCGCGTCAGAACGCGCCCATTGCAAGCCCGGCGGCGAAGGCGGCGCCCAGCTCGGTGCCTTTGTCCAGTTCGGCCTGGGGCACGGTTTTCGGGGCGAGGATGGCCTCGGTGGTCTGGGCGTGGGTGCACACGATGAGCGGCGGGGCGATCTCCCGCAGGCGCCAGCCGGTGGCGATGCGGGCGATCTGACGTACGGCGTTGCTGCCGTCGTTGCCGGCGCACACCACGGTGGCGTAGGGCCGGCCGTTGATGTGGTCGAGGGCGCCGTAGTAGCTGCGGTCGAAGAAATCCTTCATCAGCCCGGCGATGGCGGCGAGGTTCTCGGGGCAGGCGAACACGTAGCCGTCGGCGGCGAGCAGGTCGTCGGGGCCGGCGTCGCGGGCGGCGAGAAGGCGCACGGTGACGTCCGGCTCGTCGGCGGCGCCCCGGGCCACGGCGCGGATCATCTGCTCGGTGGCGCCGGTGGTGGATTGATAGACGAGGAGGAGGGTCTTGGCGGTGTCCATGCCTTCACCCTAGCACGCCGGCGGCGGCGTGCACGGCCCGGCGTCGGGTGGCGGGCTTTCGTGCCTGTCACATTGGCTTGGCCGGGCTGTCAATCTGGCAGGCGGCCCGTTCGAGGCGGGCTGCGGCTTCAGGAAAAACATCAACAAAACAAAGGTGTGTCTTCTCCTGCCAGGCAGGCACGCAACCTGCTCAGTGAGTGGCAAGGAGGAATCATCGATGAGCCAAAGGATGAAGGCACTGGGGCTGGCGCTGCTGCTGCAGATCCCCGCACAGGGGATGGCCGAGGGCTTTGTGGCTGGCCTGCAACCTGATCGGCGGCCCGCGTCGGCGCCAACCGTCGCCGCAACGCCGGTGGATGAGTCGCTCAAGGTGCAACGGCTGCAGGGCATCGACAAGCCCTGGCCGGGCAACCTGGAGACGATCGCCGCCCAGGGCAACTGGTATTCCCCGATGTTCCGGCCCGGGATGCTCGGGCCCTACGACCTGCGAGGCCTGCACGTTCGCTAGCCGCGCATGAATCCTCGTGGCGGCCGATGCGTTCGCGCTGGCCGCAACGAAATCTCCGGGTGGCCTTCCGTGGGAAGGGCGCCCGGCTTCAACCAGCAAGTCTGTCAATCAAGGAGAAACTCTATGAAGTCTTTCGGCAAGCTCGTCAGCTGTTCCGCCATCGCTCTGGCTCTCTGTGCGGCACTGCCCGCGGCCGCCAAGGATGACCAGAAGGGTATGTCCGGCATGAGTGGCATGCAGGGCCAGAAGGGCATGAGCGGCATGTCCGGCATGGAAGGTCAGAAGGGCATGGCCGGCATGTCGGGCATGGAAGGTCAGAAGGGTATGTCTGGCATGTCCGGCATGGAAGGCCAGAAGGGTATGGCCGGCATGTCCGGCATGGAAGGCCAGAAGGGTATGGCTGGCATGTCCGGCATGCAGGGCCAGAAGGGTATGGCCGGCATGAGCGGCATGCAGGGTCAGAAGGGCATGAGCGGCATGTCGGGCATGTCCGGCAACAAGGCCAAGAAGGCGCACAAGGCCAAGCAGCAAGGCATGAGCGGCATGTCCGGTATGTCCGGCATGTCGGGTATGGAAGGCAAGTAAGGCTTTCCTTGCGGCCCCGCAAGGGGCCGCCTTTTTACTGGCCTGTCCGGCCGGTCTGGCATGAGCCGAGAGGTTGTCATGGTGGTCATTCCAAGAAAACTACGTGTCCACGCAGCACTCCTGTTGTCCCTGGTGTTTGGTGCGGCGCTGTCCGATGCGCATGCAGCCGACCCGAAATCCACTCCCACTCCCGATTACCAGCGCGCCCGCTACAGCGCCCTGCACTTCAAGCCCGCGATCAGCAAGGCGACCGACGCCGACTGCCTCGCCTGTCACGCCGAGGTGCTCAAGCCTTCCGTGCGCGAGACCTCGCCTGCCGGCGTCCGGGCTGCCGACGCGAAAGCCTGGTACCAGCGCACCAGCACCTACAGCGGCACCCAGGACACCTTCCACCGGCGCCATCTGACCAGCGATTTCGCCAAGTCGGTGATGGCGCTGAGCTGTACCACCTGCCATGAAGGCCATGACCCTCGCGACGAGCATCCGCTGAGTTCGGTCACGTCCCAGCGCGACGGGGGCTTCCGCCTGCGCAAGAGCGTGGTGCCCGAGACCACCTGCCTCAAGTGCCATGGCCAGATGAACACCGCCGTGATGGGCCTGCCCGGCCCGTGGCGCGAAACCCGCGAGATGTTCCAGAACGACTGCCTCACCTGCCACGCGGCGATCCGCACGACCCGCCATCAGGTGAGCTACCTCAAGCCGGACGCCATCGAAGCGGCCGGCAAGGGCAACGGCGACGTGTGCTACGGCTGCCACGGCGGCCGCGCCTGGTATCGCATCACCTACCCCTACCCACGCCACGCCTGGCCGGGGATGGCGGAGGAGACACCTGACTGGGCCAAGGGTCGTCCGACCCAATCCGAAGCCCGCTTCCAGATCGGCACGACGGCACAAGGACAAGAAAAATGAAGATCGACTTCGATGGCGGCACGCCTGCCGCGCCGGCTGAACCCGGGCGACGGGACTTCCTCAAGGTGATGGGCGTGGGCGCCGGCCTTGCCGGGCTGGGTGGCCTGGTGGTGGCGCCGAAGGAGGCCTCGGCCTTCGCCTACGAACCGTATTACACCGACGACCAGCTCACCACGGTGGTCACCTCCTGCGCCCACAACTGCGGCTCGCGCCACATGCTGGTGGCCCACAAGAAGGGCGACGTGATCGTGCGCCTGTCGTCCGACGACGGCCGCTACCAGAAGGGCGGATTCTTCGGCAAGGACACCACCGACGAGCCCCAGCTGCGGGCCTGTCTGCGCGGGCGCAGCTACCGCTCGCGGCTTTATTCGCCGGAGCGCCTGCTCTACCCGATGATGCGGGTCGGCAAGCGCGGCGAGGGCAAGTTCAAGCGCGTGTCGTGGGATGAGGCGCTGGATTTCGTCGCCCAGAAGATGGTCGAGCTGAAGAAGACCTACGGCCCCACCGCGATCCTCGACCAGAGCTATGCCGGCGCGTCTTACGGCGTGCTCCACAAGTCGGACCAGATCGAAGGCCTGCTCGGGCGTTTTCTGGGGATGTTCGGCTGCCGCACCAACAGCTGGAGCGTGCCCAGCTACCAGGGCACCACCTTCTCCAGCCGCATCACCTTCGGCACCATCGAGGACGGCAATGAGGACGACGCCTACGCCCACAGCAAGCTCATCATCATGTGGGGCTGGAACCCGGCCTACACCTTCCACGGCGGCAACACCTTCTACTACATGCGGATGGCCAAGCAGCGCGGCTGCAAGTTCGTGCTGGTGGACCCGCAATACACGGATTCGGCCGCCGCCTACGACGCCTGGTGGATTCCCATCCGCCCCAACACCGACGCGGCGATGCTGGCCGGCATGGCCCACGTGATCTTCAGCGAGAACCTACACGACCAGAAGTTCATCGACCGCTTCGTGCTCGGCATGGACAAGGGCACCATGCCCGCCGACTACCAGGACGCCGAGAGCTTCAAGGATTACATCATGGGCACCCGCGATGGCACGCCCAAGACGGCCGAATGGGCCGAGGCAATCTGCGGCGTTTCGGCGGACGACATCCGCAAGCTCGCGCGCCTCTACGCCACCACCAAGCCGGCGGCGCTCAAGGCGTCGTGGGCGCCCGGCCGCGCCGCCTACGGCGAGCAGTACAACCGGATGGCCGCCGCGGTGCAGGCCATGACCGGCAACATCGGCAAGCTCGGCGGCTGCGCCGAAGGCGTGGGCAAGGCCTGGCATTCTGAATCGGTGGCCTACCCCTACGACGAATTCGCCAACGTGTGGTTTGCGTCGATCAAGTCGGATCGCTGGGCCCACTGCGTGCTCAACTACCCCACCCTCCGGCGCGAGGAAGTCGGCCTGTGGCCGCGGGAAGACGAGACCGACGGCCAGATCCCCAACATCCGCGGCATTTTCTGGCAGGGCTCGGACTGGTTCAACCAGCTCACCAACATCAACAAGGAAATCCAGGCCATCGAGAAGCTGGATCTGGTGGTGTGCCTGGATTCGACCATCACCCCGTCGGGCATCTGGGCCGACGTTCTGCTGCCGGTGGCCACCCACTTCGAGCGGCATGACGTGGCGCTGCCCTGGTACAAGGGCCATTACTACATCCACCGCCCGAAGGTGATCCAGCCCCTGGGCGAATCGCGCTCCGACTTCCAGATCTTCACCGAGCTCGCCTACCGCCTCGAGGCCCTCGACCCGACGGTGAAGGACTTCGGCAAGCGCTACAACCCCCGCGCCACCCGCGACTACTTCCACAACCCCGACCCGGTGGACGAGGCCTATCTGGCCGCCTGGTGGAACGGCAAGGTGCGCCCCCATCAGGGCGTGACGATGAGCTGGGACGAGTTCAAGCGGCACGGGGTGTACAAGTTCACCTTCAAGCGTCCGCTGGTGGCCTTCCGCGACCAGATCGTGAAGGGCGAGCCCTTCGAGACCGGCTCCGGCAAGATCGAGATCTTCTCGCCGTATCTGGCCGGCATTGACGACTGGACCAAGACCCAGTACGGCTACCCGATCCCCGCCATCCCCAAGTGGATCGAGCCCTTCGAATCCCTCAACAGCCCGAAGACGCAGGACTACCCCTTCCACCTCATCAGCCCCCATCCGCGCTGGCGGACCCACTCGATCTTCCACAACATCCCGTGGCTGCGCGAGACCTACGACCAGGAGCTGACCATCAACGCCGCCGACGCCCGGCGCCTCGGCATCCAGACCGGCGACACCGTCGAGGTGTGGAACGGCCGCGGCAAGTGCGTGGTGCCGGCCTACGTCACCGAGCGCTGCCTGCCCGGCGTGGTGGTGCTGTTCGAAGGCGCGTGGATGGATCTGGACGAGCAGGGCGTGGATCGGGCCGGCAACCCGGATTTCCTGACCCTCGACGAACCCAGCCCGGCTGGTGCCTTCGCCTACAACACCGCCCTCGTCAACGTGCAGAAGACGGACCTCGCCCACCGCCCTGGCTGGGACCAGCTCGCCACCGCACGCTCCAGCGTGTTCCGGCGCGACTACTGACGCCCGGCCCCAGGAGAGAACCACCATGGCTGACAAGAAGACCATCCGCAAGCTGGGCGCCGAGGCCCGCGCCGAAGTGCCCGCCGCCCAGGCCCGTCGCGACGCCGCCACCTACGAGCCGGTCAAGCCGGCGAAGCAGCTCGGCTTCATCCACAACAACATGGACTGCATCGGCTGCCGCGCCTGCGAGATCGCCTGCAAGGACAAGAACGGCCTCGCCCCCGGGCCGCGCTTCCGCCGCGTGATGTACGTCGAGGGCGGGCAGTTTCCCGAGGTGTTCGCCTACAAGGTGAACATGTCGTGCAACCACTGCGCCGAACCCGCCTGCCTGCCCACCTGCCCGACCGGCGCCATCTGGAAGCGCGCCGACAACGGCATCGTCGACATCGACTCCACCCTGTGCATCGGCTGCCGCCGCTGCGAGGCCGCCTGCCCCTACGGCGCGCCCCAGTTCGACCCGATCGACAACCTCGTCAAGAAGTGCAACATGTGCGTGGACGAGATCGACGCCGGTCGCAAACCCTACTGCGTGATGGCCTGCATGATGCGTGTGCTCGACGTGGGCCCCATCGACCAGCTGCGCGCTGGCACCTATCCCACCAAGGCGATGGCCAAGGGCGAGCAGCCGGTGCGGCAGGTGCAGCACATGACCAGCCCCGAGCTGACCAATCCCTCCATCGTGTTCATCGCGCATCCCAAGGGGAGGGTTGAGTGATGGGTGACGCCGTATTCCGCACTCCGATGGGCGCGCGCATGAGCCTGCGCGCCGCCGCCGAGGATCTGGCTGCGCTGGCCTGGCTCCACGAAGCCGAGCGCGACGTGGACACCCTGATCCGGCTGCACTCCGCCGGCTTTCCCGACGGGCTCACCCTGGCCGGTCCCGAGGCCCAGCCCCGGGTGGCGATGGGCGACGCCCTCAGGGTGATCGGCCGCGTGCCCGAGCACGACCGCCCGTCGCTGGCCGACGACCTCGCCGCCGACTACGCCGGCATCTATCTCACCCACGCCCTGCGCGCCTCGCCCTGCGAGTCGGTCTGGCGCGACGAGGAGAAGCTGATGATGCAGGGCCCGGCCTTTGCGGTGCGCGAGCGCTACCGGGCCCACGGGCTGATGGCGGTCGACTGGCGGCGCACGGCCGACGACCACGTCTCCAACGAGCTGGCCTTCCTTTCGTACCTGCTGTCCCGCGGGGAGGGGCTGGAGGCCCGCCGCTTCATCGAGGAACACCTGCTGCAGTGGCTCCCGGATTTTGCAGAACGGGTAACGGCCCGCGCCTCCACCCGCTTCTACGCCGCACTCGCCTCGCTCACGCTGCATGTCATCGAGAACCTGCACCGGCAGCTCCGGGCCATCCACTGACGTGAGGCGGCGGCAAAGGTCCTCGTGCGTCTTGCCGGACATCCCCTGGGGATGCCCGGCTTTTTTGCCTCGGCGATGCTGACCGTCGACGAGACCCGCTGCGTTCACCGGCTCGCGGCCGTGGCGCGCTGCCGCGCCTGCGTGGACGCCTGCCCCACTGGCGCCTGGGCGATGCAGCCGGACGGGCTCGATTTCGATCCGGCCCGCTGCGACGGCTGCGGCCTGTGCGTGCCGGCCTGTCCGCCGGGGGCGCTGGCGCTCGCCGCGCCGCCCGCCCTGCCGCTGTCGGGCGACACCCTCAGCCTGGCCTGCGAGCACGCCCCGCTGGCGGCCGGGCCGCTCACCCGCGTGCCCTGCCTGCATGCCATCTCCGAAGCGCGGCTGCTTGCCCTGTACCTGGCCGGGCTGCGCCGGCTGGGGGTGGTGAGCGGCACCTGCGCCACCTGCCCGCGGGGCCGTGTCATGCCACTTGTGGAGCGGCTCGACGCCTTGAACGACGCGCTGCGGGCGGCTGGTGCGCCAGCAATCGAGCTGCTGCCGATGGCGATGCCCGGCAAAGCCGCGCCCTCCCGGCGGCGCGGCTTCTTCGGCCTGCTGCGCCCGGCAGCCCGCACGGCCGGCCCCGATACCCGTCCGGCGGCGCTCCGGCTGCTGGCATCCATCGGCAGAAGTGGTGGCCTGTGGGCGGTGAGCCTGGACGTCGCCCGCTGCACGGGCTGCGCGGTGTGCGCCCGGCTGTGCCCCGAGGGCGCCATCGACTGGCTGGAAGCGGGCGCGGAGGCCGGGCTGCGCCTGCGCATGGAGCGCTGTACCGGCTGCAATCTGTGCGTCGACGCCTGCGACCAGGGCGCCCTCCGGCCTGGGCGGGCCGCTGGCGGGGTGGTCGTCGCCTTCTTTCATGACACCACCTGTAGCCGCTGCTCCGCCACCTTCCGCCATCCCGCCGGCCATCGGGCGCCGCCCCTGTGCCCGGTCTGCCGGACAGGCGCCCGGCGCCCGGACAGGCTGGTGGTAGACTGAAAATTACCGCGGACTTCCCCTGACGAATGAATCTGCTATCGCGACTGTGGTTTGCCACGCCCCTCGCGCGACGCCTGATGCTGGTCCTGATGCTGGCCCTGCTGTGCGCCTCGGGCATGCTCGTCGGGGGCGCCCTGTGGATTTCGGGCACGGCCCTGCAGGTGGAGCACGAAAGCTCCGCCCGCCGCCTTGCCGGCCTGTTTGAAGCCAGCCTGCAGTCGGCCATGCTGCGGCGTGATCTGTCGGGGTTGGCCGAGATCCTTGTCCAGTTGGGCGGCCTGCCCGGCGTGCAGTTTGCGGCACTGCTCAATCCGGCTGGCGAGGTGCGCTTCGCCTCCCGCGACGCCGATCAGGGCAGTCTCCACCCGGAATGGGTGCGCGATCTGTGCCTCACCGCGGGCTGCATGGTGTCGCCGCCGCGGCTGGACACCCTGGATGCCGGCAAGGCCGGCCTGCTGCGCATTGCCTACCCGATCCGCAACCAGCCGCGTTGCGGCGGCTGCCACGGCGCCGTCGACACCCATCCGGTCAATGGCGTGCTGGTGGTCGAGTTCGTGCCGCCCTCCGAAGGCAGCGGCGCGGCCCAGTTGCAGCGTCTGCTGCCCCTGGGGCTGGCGGCCCTGTGCCTGCTGGCCTTGGCCATCTGGTGGGTGGTGCGGCGGGAGGTGCTGACGCCGGTGGGCACGCTCGCCGGCGTGGCCGGGCGGCTCGCCGATGGCGATCTCTCGGCGCGGGTCGGCAGCCTCTCTGGCGGCGAACTGGGCCGCCTGGGCGACGAAGTGGACGCGATGACCCGACGCCTCGGCGAGATGCTCGACCAGGCCGGCCAGCAGGGCGCCTTCCTGCAGGGGCTGGTGGATGCGGCGCCCGACCCGATGGTGGTGATCGGCGACGACTACCGCATCGTGCTCGCCAACCGGGCCTATTCCGAGCTCGTCCAGCTGCCCCTCGAGGCGATCCGCGGCGAGCGGTGTCACCGCATCGGCCGCCAGCTGGACGAACCCTGTCCGGTCACGCTGGTCACCTGTCCGCTGGCCGAGCTGCGCGCCCGGCCGGACGCCCTGCGCACCGTGATGAGCTTCAAACGGCCCGACGGCAGCTCGGTGAGCGTCGAGATCCACGCCGCCCCCCTGGTGGGGCCGGACGGGCGCCGGCTGGTGGTCGAGGCGATCCGCTCCCTCGACGATCAGGTGCGCTTCTCCCAGGAGCAGCGGCTGTCGGCGGTGGGCCTGCTGGCCAACGGCGTGGCCCACGAGATCCACAATCCGCTGGCGTCGATCCGCCTGGCGCTGCAGTCCAGCCTGCGCGGGCTGCGGGATGGCTCGATGGATGCCGCCGAAGTCACCGAATACCTCGAGCTGGTGGACGCCGAGATCGACCGCTGCGTGCTCATCACCCAGCGCCTGATGACCCTCAGCCACCCGCCCGGGCCAACCCGCCCGGTGCTCGTCGGGGCCGCCATTGACGACATGGTGGCGCTGCTCGCCGAGGAGGCCCGCAGCGCCCGGGTGAAGGTGAATCTCGATCTCCAGCCCGCCGACGCCCGGGTGCGCGGCGACGAGGCGGAGATGCGCCAGGTGGCCCTCAACCTGTTTCAGAACGCCTTTCACGCCATGCCCGACGGCGGCACGCTCGACATCCGCCTGCGCCGCGAGGATGACTTCCATCACCTCACGGTGCGGGACAGCGGGGTCGGCATTCCGGTCGAGGAGCAACCCCTGATCTTCATGCCCTTCTTCAGCCGCCGGGCAGATGGCCGCCGCGGCTCCGGCCTCGGCCTCGCCATCTGCAAGGCCATCCTCGAACGCCACGGCGGGCGGATCAGCGTCGAGAGCCAGGCGGGGCAGGGCAGCACCTTCCATGTCTTCCTGGCCTGTGCCGACGGAGAAAACCCATGAACGCACCGGTCGCCCATTCGATCCTGGTGATCGAGGACGACGCGGTGCTCAACCGCCTGCTCCTCAAGACCCTCGCCCGCAGCGGCTTCGACATGCACAGCGCCCAGACCTGGGCCGAGGCCCGGGCGCGCATCGACGAGGTGGCGCCGGATCTGGTGCTGCTCGACATGAACCTGCCCGACGCGCGGGATTTCGGGCCCCTCACCGACATCGCCCAGACCCGCCCGGTCATCATGCTCACCGCCTACGGCTCGATCAATCAGGCCGTCGAGGCGATGCGCCTGGGGGCGGTGGATTACCTGGTCAAGCCGGTCAACCTGGCCGAGCTCGAGCTGGTCATCCAGCGGGCGCTCGAGGGCTCCAGGCTGCGCGCCGGTGACGCCCTCAAGGCCGCCATGCGGGGCCTGGTGGACGACCCGATGGTGGGCGGCAGCGAACCCATGTGCCAGGTGCGCAGCCTCATCGAGGCGGTGGCCGACGACGACGTGACGGTGCTGGTGCGCGGCGAAAGCGGCGCCGGCAAGGAGCTGGTGGCCCGCGCGGTGCACGACGCCGGCCAGCGGCGCGACGGGCACTTTGTGGCGGTGGATTGCTGCACCCTGCAGGAAACCCTCTTCGAGACCGAACTCTTCGGCCACGAGCGCGGCGCCTTCACCGGGGCCGACCGGCGCAAGCCCGGCCTCATCGAAGCCGCCACCGAGGGCACCCTGTTCCTCGACGAGATCGGCGAGATCGGCCCGTCGATCCAGGCCAAGCTGCTGCGCGTCCTCGAGACCGGGCGTTTCCGGCGGGTCGGCGCCACCACCGACCTGCGCGCCAACGCCCGGGTGGTTGTCGCCACCAACCGCGACCTCGCCCAGATGGTGCGCGAAGGCCGCTTCCGGGCCGACCTTTATTACCGCCTGTCGGCCTTCGAGATCACTGTCCCGCCGCTGCGCGACCGGCGCGACGACATCCCCCGGCTGGTGGATCACTTTGCCCGCGCCCGGGCCCGCAACGGCCGTCAGGTCGAGTTCTCCGACGAGGCCCTGGCGCGCCTCCTCAGCTACGACTGGCCGGGCAATGTGCGCGAGCTGCGCAACGTGGTCGAGCGGGCGCTGATCCTCGCCAGCCGCACCGGCCTCGTCGGCCCCGAACACCTGCCGCCCCTGCGCGATCCGGGCTTCGACGTCGCGCCTGCGGCCAGCGGCCCGGTGACCATCCATGGCGAACCCACCCTCGACGAGATCGAGCGCCACTATCTGGCCGAGCTGCTGGACCGCCACCAGGGCAACCGGCGCCGGGTGGCCGAGGCGATGGGCGTCTCGGAGCGCACCGCCTACCGGATGCTCGAACGCCACGGTTTCAAGGGCCGCGGCGACGGCGGCGAGGGCTGAGCGCCGTCATCCGGCCCGATCATCCGGCGTACTGTCCGGCGTGAATTTGGTTGTGCGCCGCGTCACATCTCCGCCCTGACCGCGCAAAAGCTTGCGCCACGTCAAAATCCGGCTTTGCACCGGGGCCTTATGATGGCCCCATTGTTGCGCTGCACACGCCCGAATCCAGGTCGGGCCGCCATGAAAGCCGAATGCCGTTCCACCTGCCCGCCATGCCGGGGGCGGGAAAGCTGAAGTAATACCCACCCGCAAGGGGTGCGGTCGCGGCTGCTGGACGTCGCTCCGATGCTGCGCTGCGGGCGCCGGCTTCCGCATTCCGGGGCCGCCCCGGGATGCGCGATCAACGCTCTTCAAATTTCAATGGACGCGGCGCCCCACCCGTGGGGGCGGCCCGCGTCTGCCAGTCGTACCAACAGGGGGTCGCAATGACGACGTATCTCAATCTCGACGGCAACGAAGCCGCCGCACGGATGGCCTACCTCGGCAGCGAGGTGATTGCCATCTATCCGATCACCCCATCCTCGAACATGGGCGAGTGGGCCGACGAATGGGCGGCCCAGGGCAAGCCCAACCTGTGGGGCGTCGTACCCAAGATCATCGAGATGCAGTCCGAAGGCGGCGCCGCCGGCGCGCTGCACGGGGCGCTCACTTCTGGCGCGCTGGGCACCAGCTTCACCGCCAGCCAGGGCCTGCTGCTGTTCATCCCCAACCTCTACAAGATGGCCGGCGAGCTCACGCCCTTCGTGCTGCACGTGGCGGCCCGGGCGCTGGCCACCCACGCCCTGTCGATCTTCGGCGACCACTCCGACGTGATGGCCTGCCGGGCCACCGGCTGTGCGCTCCTCGCCAGCAACTCGGTGCAGGAAGCCCAGGACATGGCGTTGATCGCCCAGGCCGCCACCCTGGCCGGGCGGATTCCGGTTATCCACTTCTTCGACGGCTTTCGCACCTCCCATGAAGTCGCCAAGATCGTCGCGGTCGAGCCCGAAACGGTTCGGGCGATGATCGACGACAGCCTGGTGGCCGCCCACCGCGCCCGCGCCCTGTCGCCGGAGCACCCGGTGCTGCGCGGCACGGCCCAGAACCCCGACGTGTTCTTCCAGTCCCGCGAGCGCGCCAACCCGTTCTACGACGCCTTCCCGGCCCTCGTGCAGGCGGCGATGGATCGCTTCGGCGAACTCACCGGCCGGCATTACAAGCTGTTCGACTACGTGGGCGCGCCGGATGCCGAGCGGGTGATCGTGGTGATGGGCTCCGCCGCCGAGACGGTGGAGGAGACCGTCGAGCACCTGGTCGCCCGCGGCGAGAAGGTCGGCCTCCTCAAGCTGCGCCTGTTCCGTCCGCTGGACACCCGCGCGCTGCTGGCGGCGATCCCGGAGAGCGCCCGATCCATCGCGGTGCTGGATCGCTGCAAGGAGCCCGGCGCCGACGGCGAGCCGCTCTACAAGGACGTCATCACCGCCTTCGCCGAAGCCGCCGCCGATGGCGCTCGCCCGATGCCGCGGGTGATCGGCGGCCGCTACGGGCTGGCGAGCAAGGAATTCACCCCGGGCATGGTCGCCGCGGTGTTTGCCGAACTGGCCGCCGACAAGCCGAAGCGCCAGTTCACCGTGGGCATCGTGGACGATGTGACCCACCTGTCGCTGGCCTGGGATGATGCCTTTCGCTCGGATGCCTCGCGCCGCCTGCAGCACGCGGTGTTCTGGGGCCTGGGCGCCGACGGCACCGTGTCGGCCAACAAGAACTCCATCAAGATCGTCGGCGAATCCACCGCGCTCCAGGCCCAGGGTTACTTCGTGTATGACTCTAAGAAGTCCGGCGCCGTCACGGTGTCGCACCTACGCTTCGGCGACGCGCCGATCCGCTCCAGCTATCTGGTGGAAGAAGGCATGGCCGGCTTCGTGGCCTGTCACCAGACGGTGTTCGTCGAGCGCTACGACCTGCTCGCCCACGCGGCACCGGGCGGGGTCTTCCTGCTCAACACCCCGGATGCGCCCGATGCGGTGTGGGCCGGCCTGCCCGCCGCGATGCGCGCCGGCATCGCCGCCAAGGGCCTCAAGCTGTGGGTGATCGACGCCTACAAGGTGGCCCAGGAGGCCGGCATGGGGCGGCGCATCAACACCATCATGCAGACCTGCTTCTTCGCCATCTCGGGCATCCTGCCCCGGGATGAAGCCATCGCCGCCATCAAGAAGGCGGTGGACAAGACCTACGGCCGCAAGAGCAAGCGCCTGGCGGACCTCAACCACCGCGCCATCGACGTGACCCTCGCCAACCTCCACGCGGTGCCCATCGGCGCCGCCGGGGAGGGCGCGGCCCCCATCGTGCTGCCGCCGGATGCCGCCCAGCCGGCCTTCGTCCGCGATTTCACCCTGCCCATCTACCGGGGCGAGGGCAACCGTCTGCCGGTGTCGGCCATGCCCATCGACGGCACCTTCCCGACCGGCACCGCCAAGTTCGAGAAGCGCAACATCGGGCTGGAGATCCCGGTGTGGGAGGCCGACCTGTGCACCCAGTGCGGCAAGTGCGTGTTCGTCTGCCCCCACTCGGCGATCCGCGCCCGGGCCTTTCCGGTGGAGGCCGCCGCCGATGCGCCGCCGACCTTCAAGCACGTGCCCGCCAAGAGCAAGGATTTCCCGGCCGGCACCCACATCAGCTACCAGGTGGCGCCGGAGGATTGCACTGGCTGCGGCGACTGCGTGGAGGCCTGCCCGATCCACGACAAGTCCAACATCAGCCGGCTGGCGGTGAACATGGCGCCCATCGGCCCCCTGCGCGAGCCGGAGCGCGAGAACTTCGACTTCTTCCTCAAGCTGCCGGACTTCGACCGCAGCCTGCTCAAGCACGGCACCATCCCCGGCGCGATGCTGCTCGACCCGCTGTTCGAGTTTTCCGGCGCCTGCGCCGGTTGCGGCGAGACGCCCTACATCCGCCTCGCCACCCAGCTCTTCGGCGACCGCATGCTGGTGGCCAACGCCACCGGCTGCTCGTCGATCTACGGCGCCAACCTGCCCAGCACGCCGTGGACAGTGAATGGCGCCGGCCGCGGCCCGGCGTGGTCCAACTCGCTGTTCGAGGACAACGCCGAGTTCGGCCTGGGCATGCGCCTCGCCGCCGACCAGCTGATGGCCTACGGGATGCAGCTGGTGAAGGAGATGGAGGCTGACATCGGCAGCGATCTCGCCAGCGCCATCGTCAATGCCGACCAGCGCAGCGAGCCGGGCATCCGCGCCCAGCGCGAGCGGGTTGCCGCGCTGCTGAGCAGACTCGCCGCCGGCAGCCACCCGCGGGCGACCGAGCTGGCGTCCCTCGCCGAGTGGCTGATCCGCCGCTCGGTGTGGATCATCGGCGGCGACGGCTGGGCCTACGACATCGGCTACGGCGGGCTCGACCACGTGCTGGCGCTCTCTTACGACGTGAACATCCTGGTGCTCGACACCGAGGTGTATTCCAACACCGGCGGCCAGACCTCCAAGGCCACCCCGGTGGGCGCGGTGGCCAAGTTCTCGGCGGGCGGCAAGGCCACCGCCAAGAAGGATCTGGCCCGCATCGCCTCGGACTACGGCCACGTGTATGTGGCGACGGTGGCCTACGGCGCCAAGGACGTGCACACCCTCAAGGTCTTCCACGAGGCCGAGAGCCACGACGGCCCCTCGCTGATCGTCGCCTACAGCCCGTGCATCGCCCACGGCGTGGACATGCTCTACAACCAGCGCCAGCAGGACATGGCGGTGAAGTCCGGCCACTGGCCGCTGTTCCGCTACGACCCGCGTCTCGAGGCCGCCGGCAGCAACCCGTTCAAGCTCGATTCGGCCCCGCCCAGCCAGCCCATCAAGACCTTCATGGATAGCGAGACCCGCTTCGCGATGCTCGCCCGCAGCCACCCGGAGGCCGCCGAACGCCTGATGGCCGAAGCCCAGAAGGAAGCCGACCGCCGCTTCAAGACCTACCAGGATCTCGCCGCCGGCCACGCGCCCGCCGCGCCCAAGGAGAGCTGAAATGATCGACCTGTCCACGACCTACCTGGGCCTGCCGCTAAAGAACCCGCTGGTGCCGTCCTCATCGCCCCTGTGCAAGCACCTGGATACCGTGCTGCAGCTGGAAGACGCCGGCGCCGCGGCCATCGTGCTGCATTCGTTCTACGAGGAAGAGCTGATCGCCGAAGACGCGATGGCCGACCGCTTCCTGCTCCACGCCGAACTCCAGGACGGCGAATCCGCCGGCTTCCTGCCCGACCACGGCAGCTACGAGAGCGCCATCGACCGCTACCTCGAACACCTGCGCCGGGTGAAGGCGCGGTTGGGCATTCCGGTGATCGCCAGCCTCAACGGCGTCACGCCCTCGGGCTGGGTCGATCTGGGCCGCGAGATGGAAGCCGCCGGCGCCGACGCGCTGGAGCTCAACGTCTATCACATCGCTGCCGACCCCAACGAGACCGGCGACGCCGTCGAGGCCCGCTACCTGGCCTTGCTCACCGAGCTCAAGCGCACGGTGGCGGTGCCGGTGGTGATGAAGCTGCCGCCTTTCTTCGCGTCATTGCCCAACTTCGTGCGCCGGCTCGAGGCCGGGGGCGCGGCGGGCGTGTCGCTGTTCAACCGCTTCTTCCAGCCGGACATCAATCTCGATGACCTGCAGATGGTGGATCGGCTGGTGCTCTCCAGCCCCGACGAAGCCCTGCTGCGCATCCGCTGGATCGCCATCCTGCGCGCCCAGACGCGCATGACCCTGGCCGCCACCGGCGGCGTGTATGGCTACCAGGAAGCCCTCAAGCTGCTGCTGGCCGGGGCCGACGTGGTGCATCTGGCGTCCTGCCTGCTGGAGCACGGGCCGGCCCGGCTCACCCAGATCCTCCACGACCTGCGCGCCTGGATGGCCGACCGCGAGTACGAATCGGTGGCCCAGCTGAAGGGCAGCATGTGTCAGGCCAACCTGCGCGACGCAAGCGCCCTGGCCCGGCAGAGCTACATCCGGGTGCTCGACAGTTTCACCCCGCGGCCGGGGGTGTGGCGCTGACCGCGCAGGTGCATTGACAATCCCGACGGCCGCCGCAAGCATGGGCGGCCGTCGATCTTTCAGCCTGCCCATGCCGATCTTCCCCAATGTCTCGCCCGCGCTCCGTGCCCGCCTTGCCGCCGGGCTGGCGGCGCTGCTGCTGGCGGGCTGTGGCGACGAAGGGCGCACCCCCGCCGACTGGACGCCCCTCGAGATCCCCAAGGGCAAGGGCTGCCCGCAGCTGGCCGGGCAATATCGCAACGACGACCCGCTGATCTTTCTGGCGCTGGTCACCCAGCATCTGCCCGACGAGGCCCGGCGCCAGCCGTGGTTTGACGTGACCCTGAGCGGCACCGTCGAAGCGGGCCTGCAGCTGCAGCTCGGCGCGCCCGGCAGCGAAGGGGCGAGCATCATCCGCCTGCAGCCCGCCGCCGAGGCCTGCCACGATGGCTGGCTGCAGCTCAGTTGGCCGTACATGCTCATCGAGCGGGACGATCCGCTGTTTCGCGACCTTTCGGGCGAGGGCTACAAGGAGCTCTACGTGGCCCGGGATTCCGCCGGCAATCTGGTGGCCCGGCAGGTCACCGCCACCTACCTGGAGTTTCCGGTGTGGTGCGGCGACGGCTGCAAGTACATCCGGGTTCCCTTCACCCGCAGCGAGCAAGTGCGCTGGCACCGGCTGTCGGCGATGGGCGCGCTGCCGTCGGATCGTTCCGGCCCGGCGATCGGCACGTCCGAGCTCCGGCGCCGCGTATCCACGGCGCTGCCGCCCGGCACCGTGCTCGACGGCATCGACGCCCAGGGCGCCGGCTTCGTGGCCCGCATCCGCTCCGGCGAGGAGGCCGGCGTGGATGCCTTCATGGACGAACTGTCGACAGCCCCATGGGTTCATTCGGTGCGCCGCGAGCCCGGCCCCGGCACCCGTGGCAAGGACGGGCGCTACGCCGAGCGGGTGTGGTTCAGCCTGCGCTGACGCTACCGACAGGCCGGGCCGCGGCCCATCGCCGCTAGAATGGCGGGCCGACTTTTCCTCTGCCTGCCCCGCCCATGGAAGCCTCCACTCGCATCGTCCTCGTCACCGGCGCCACCATGGCCAAGCCGGACCCGGAAACCCACCTGCTGGTCGCCGCGCTGGCCGAGATCGGCGTCGAGGCCGTCGTCGCCCCGTGGGACAGCCCGGAAGACTGGGCCGCCTATCCGCTGGTGGTAGTGCGTACCCCGTGGGATTACTTCCGCCGCCTGCCCGAGTTCCTCGCCTGGGCCGCGCGGACCAGCCAGATCACCGCCTTCGTCAATCCAGTCTCGGTGATCGAATGGAACAGCCACAAGGCCTACCTGCGCGAGCTGGCGGCCAAGGGCATCCCCACCGTGCCCACCCTGTGGCTGGATCGCGGCGCGGCGGACGGCGCCGCCCGGCTCGCCGCCACCGGCTGGGGCGAGGTTGTGGTGAAACCGGCGGTGTCGATCGGCGCCATCGGCGCCCTCAAGGCCCACGCCACCGACCCGGCCTGCCAAGCCCACCTGGCCGCGCTGCTGGCCGAGGGCGACGTGCTGGTCCAGCCCTTCATCGAGAGCGTCGCCGCCCAGGGCGAGGTGTCGCTGATCTACTTCGGCGGTGCCTTCTCTCACGCCATCCGCAAGCAGCCGGCCGCCGGCGACTACCGGGTGCAGGACATGTACGGCGGCACCAACCACCCCTACCAGCCGGCCGCCGACGAGGTGGAACTGGCGACCCTGGCCCTCTCCGCCACCCCGGCCCCGACCACCTACGCCCGGGTGGACATGGTGCGTCTGCCCGATGGCCGCCCGGCGGTGATGGAACTGGAACTCATCGAGCCCGAGCTCTTCCTCGGCGTCGCCCCCGAGGCCCCCGCACGCTTCGCCGAGGTGCTGCTGCGCTGCGCCGGCTAGGCCGGATGTCCCCTGCAGGTCGGACTTCAGTCCGACAAATCGTGCATGACCAAGCCGTGGTGTCGGACTGAAGTCCGACCTACAGGACGGAGGCTCTCCGTCGTTCGCGCCCTACCGAGCCATGCGCTGGCGCACCGCGTCCAGGTTGCGACGGACGCGGGCATCGTCGGGCATCAGGCTGGCGGCGCGTTCCAGTTCGGCGGCGGCCTCGGCCCAGCGGCCGGCCTTGCCGGCGATGAGGCCGAGGGCGAAGTGCAGGGGGCCGGGCTGGCTGGATGCCGGAACGCCGTCCCGCAGCAGTTGCGTGGCCTGCGCGCCGCGGCCCTGATCCACCAGCAGCCGGGCCAGCGCGAGGCGGGCGTCGTTGCCGGACGGCAGCTGGGCAATGGCGCGGCGGTAGTGGCGCTCGGCGTCCGTCTGCTTGCCCAGGTCGAGGTAGAGCTGGGCAAGATTCACCTGCGCGCTGGGCATGTCGGCCATGGCCTGCTGGGCGGTGATGAAGCCGGCGATGCCTTGTTCGCGCAGCCGGCGCTGGTCGGCGTCGAGCCGGTCCGCCGGGATGTCGGCCAGCCCCCGGGCGGCGGTGATGCGCACGGCCCGCAGCGGGTCGGCCAGCAGCGCCGGCAGGCGGGCGAGGCGCTCGGTGGCGGGGCGGATCGAGAGGGCTGCGGCGGCCGCAGTGCGCACGGCCGGGTCGGGGTCGGCAAAGGCGCTGGCGGGCAGCGGGGCGCCCAGGCCGGCGAGGGTTTCGATGGCGGTGGCGCGGACGATGGCGGGTTGGGAAGTGTCGTCGATCAGCGCGGCGAGTCGGGCGGTTGAGCCGGGCTGGTGGGCGCGGGCGGCGGCGATCACTTCGCCGTAATGGGGCGGGCGTTCGCGGTGGCCGTGCTGTTTGTCGATGGCGGCCTCCAACCATTCCGGCGGCTTGTCGGCGTGGCAGCCCTGGCAGGCGTTGGGGGTGCCGATGCGCCGAGTGAGATCCGGCCGCGGGATGCGGATCGCGTGGTCGCGGCGGCCGTGGACGACCATGTAGTCGCGGCTGGGCATGTGGCAATCGACGCACTGGCTGCCGGGCTGGCCGGCGGCGTGGCCGTGGTGGGCGGGCGCGTCGTAGTTTTTGGCCTCCAGGCCGGGGAAGCGTGGGTCCGGCGCGGGGCTGTGGCAGCGCACGCACAGGGCGTTGCCGCTGGCGCGCAAGCTGCCGCCGTGGGGTTCATGGCAGTCGGCGCAGGCCACGCCGGCCTGGTACATGCGGCTCTGGCGGAAACCGCCGTACTCGAACACCTCGTCCAGCTGCTGGCCGTCCGGGTGGTAGAGGCCGGCGCGCAGGGTGTCGGGGATGAAGTTGTCGAAAAGCGGCTTGCCGGGGGCGGCTTCTTCCACGAGGCGGGTGCGCCGGGCGTGGCAGCTGGCGCATTGGTCCACCTGGCCGTGGGCGCTGGCGAGGGCGCCGTTGGGCGTCGGTATCGGCGTGGGTGTCGGTTTCTTTCCGGGCCGGCGGGCGCTGTCGGCGTGCGCCTTGGCCGGCCCGTGGCAGGCCTGGCAGCCCACGTGGCCGGCGGCCCAGGTGCTGCGGTAGCGGTCGGTGGCGTCGTCGTAGCCTTTGCGGAAAGCCGTGGTGTGGCACTCGCCGCACATCAGGTTCCAGTTCTGGAAGCGGCCGGTCCAGTGGAGCGGCGATCCGGGCGGCAGGGCGCCTTCCGGGTGGAGGGAAAACCAGCGCTTCCGCTGGGTGTCCCAGGCGACGGTGAAGGCCTGCAGGCGTCCGCCGGCCTGGGGGATCAGCACCTGCTGGAGCGGGCGCAGGCCGAAGGCGTGGCTGACCGGAAAGTCCGTCGCCTTGCCGTCGTCGCCGATGGTATTGATGAAGAGCCGCGAATCCCGGCGGAAGAAACGGGCCGTCTCGCCGGGGGCGCTGAATTGCGCATCGTTGAAGTCGCCCAGCACTGCGGCGGGGGAGGCGGGCTGCATCGCCAGATCGTGCTTGGAGCCCTTCCAGGCCGCCGCCTGCCGGGGGTGGCAGGCGGTGCACCGGGTGTCGGCCACGTAGTGGGCGCGCGGCTCTCCTGGGGGCGTCGCCGCCCCCGCCAGGGAGGGGAGGGAGGCCAGGGCGGCGACTGTAACCAGAGTGCCCAGGAGGCCGCGCATTCGGGGAGGCTCAGTTGGTGGTGGGCGCCGGGTTGCGCGGCTTCATGTTCACCTCGACCTCCAGATCCTCGTAGTACTTGGCGCCGTTGCTGTAGCCGGGCCGGTTGGCGAGGTTGTCGATCTCGAGGGTGCCGGTCTCGGCTACGTAGCGCTTCCACTCGGCCAGCATCTCCTTCAGCTTGGCCGGCTGGCTGGCGGCGAGGTTGCGGCTTTCGGTGCGGTCGCGGGCGATGTTGTAGAGCTCCCAGTCGCCGGTGCCCCAGGGCTGGTTGGCATAGACGATCTTCCAGTCGCCCTTGCGCAGGGCCTTGCGCCCGCCGAGTTCCCAGCCCACCGCGTCGTCCTTGCCGCGCACCTGCTTCGCCTTGCCCTGCAGGTAGGGCAGCATCGACTTGCCACGCAGGGGCAACACTTCGCGGCCGTTGTACTCGGTGCCCGGGTGCTTCGCGCCGGCCAGTTCGAAGATCGTCGGGGCGACGTCCATCACGTGGGCGAACTCGCGCTTCACGCTGCCGCCGCGGATGCCGGGGCCCCAGGCGATGGCCGGCACCGAGATGCCGCCTTCGTACATGAAGGACTTGTACAGCTTGTACGGGCTCATGCCCACCTGGGCCCAGCCGGGGCCGTACTCGATGAAGGAGCCGGGCTTGCCGATGTTGGCGGTGCTGTTGTCCATGTCCTTGTGGATCCACTCGCGGGTGCGGCCCACGTCGTACACCGAGTTGCCGTCGGCGCCGTTGTCGGACATGAAGAAGATGAAGGTGTTGTCCAGCTCGCCACGCTCCTTGAGGTAGGCGAGCACGCGGCCGATCTGGCGGTCCATGTTCTCGACCATCGCGGAGTAAACCGTCATCCGGCGGGCCTCGGATTCCTTCTGGGCCGGGGTGAGGCTGTCCCACTTGGGCCAGTTGGGGTGGCCTTCATACACCGGGGTGTCGGCGGCGATCAGGCCGAGCTTCTTCATGCGCTCGATGCGTTCCTTGCGCAGCGTGTCGTAGCCTTCCTTGTAGCGGCCTTTGTACTTGGCGATGTCGGCGTCCGGGGCGTGCAGGGGCCAGTGGGGTGCGGTGAAGGCCAGGTAGCCGAAGAAGGGCTTGCCGGAGCCTTCGCCGTTCTTGATGTATTCGAGCAGCTTGTTGGTGAAGGCTTCGGACGAGTAGAAGCCGTCACGGGGGATGTCGATGGCCTTGCCGTTCTCGCGGTAGATGGCCTTGGGCGGCTTGGCCGGGTCCATCGCCACGATGCCGGTCTGGTCGCCCCAGTGGCTGGCACCGCCCATCACCATCGCGTACGACTGCTCGAAGCCCCGCGCGGCCGGGCTGAACTGCTCGGCCACGCCCAGGTGCCACTTGCCGGCCATCGCGGTGCGGTAGCCGGCGTCCTTGAGCACTTGCGCCATGGGCACCACGCGCTCGTTGAGGTTGCCCTCGTAGCCGGGCTTGCCCTTTTGTTCCGACGTGATGAGCTCGGCCATGTCGCCAAAGCCCACCAGGTGGTTGTCGCTGCCGGACATCAGCATCGCCCGGGTGGGCGAGCAGAAGGGCGAGGCGTAGAAGCTGGTCATCTTCACGCCGGTATCGGCGAGCTTGTCGAGGTTGGGCGTGGCGATCTCGGCCCCGTAGGCGCCGAGGTCGGTGTAGCCCAGATCGTCGGCGACGATGAGGAGGATGTTGGGGCGCTTTGCCGGCTCGGCGGCGCTAGCTGCAAAGGCCAGCGGCAGGGCGAGGGCGGGCAGGCACAGCTTCGACAGAAGCAGCGGAAGGGGTTTCATCGGGTGTCTCCTGGCTGTTGTTTTGCCGGCGGCTGATGGGGCTCGTCGGGTATCGCGATACTTGCACGGTATCTCGAGATTTTCATTTCCAGGTGATGCCCGTTTCACTCAGTGGAACGTTTCTCCGTTTCGGCGGCGGCCGCGGCGATGGCGGCGGCGGTGTCCTGCAGGTCGGCCAGGTGGCTGCGGACGATCTGGGCCTTGAGCCGGTACTTGCGCGGCCACACGAGATTCATGGTGGCGAGCAGCTTGCCGTCGTGCATCACCGGCACCGCAATGGCGTCGATGCCGTCGTCGGACACGTTCATCTCCTTGTCGCCGTCGCCGCCGAAGAGCGGATCGCGGGAGGCGTAGCCCAGGCGCCGGGTTTCGTCGAGGATCGCCGGCAGCTCGCCGGCCAGCACCTGGCGGGCGCGGGCCAGCACCGGTGGATTGGCGGCCGCGTCGGCCAGCACGGCGGCCCGCTCGGCGTCGCTGCAGAAGGCGAGGTAGGCCCGCCCGGGCGCCGACAGGAACATCTCGACCCGAAAGCCGATGGCGTACACCGCCACGTTGAGGTGGCTCTGGCGGCGGGAGGTCTCGACGATCTCCATCTGGAAGTTGCGATGCACCAGCACGTCCGACGGCCAGATCACCTTGCGGCGCAGGGCTTCGAGGAAGGGCGCGGCGATCTCGCCGATGCGCAGCAGCTCGTCGTCGATGCCCGGCCGGAAGATCAGCGACACCCGGCGCCGGTAGCGCCCGTCGCCGATGGCGCGCCACGCAAAGCCGCCCTGTTCCAGGGTGTCGAGGATGCGCAGCAGGCTGGGCTTGGGCACGCCGGTGGCGCGGTGCAGCTCGGCCAGCGACTGGCCGCGGCGTTCTTCGAGGCTGCGTAGCACCTCCAGCCCGCGGGCGAGGGCGTCGATGGTCTTCATGCGCTGCGCCCGCGGGTGAGCAGGGCTTCCCGGGTGACGGGGTTGTCCAGCTGTTCCAGCCACCACTGGATCGCCTTGCCCGGCGCCTTGGACTTGCGCCACGCGTAGCTCAGCTGGAAGTTGCGGGTCTGGCGCTCGACCGGGCGCTCCACCAGCCGGCCGCTGTCGAGGAAGGGGCGGGCCATGCACTCGGGCAGGAAGCCGGCCCCAAGGCCGCGCAGCTGGGCGTCGAGCTTGGTGGGCAGATCAGGCACGGTGAATACGTCCTGCCCTTCCAGCAGGCCGTAGGTGACGCCGCCGCCGCGCTGGGTGGAATCGGCCACCGCCACGGCGCGATGGGCGCGCAGCGCCGCGTCGCTGATGGGCTCGGTCGACTGGGCGAGCGGGTGGTGGGGCGCCACCGCGAAGATGAAGCGCAGCTCGCCCATCGGGCGGGCAAGCAGATCCAGCGCCGGCGCCGCCGGGACGACCAGCCCGAGGGCCAGATCGGCCTGGCCGGAGGTGAGCGCCTCCAGGGTGCCCGAGAGCGTCTCGTCGCGCAGGCGCAGGCGGGTGGGCGGCGCCATCGCCAGGAAGCGCGCGCACAGCTCCAGCAGCGTGCTGCGGTTGATCACCCCGTCCACCGCCACGGTGAACTGCGGCTCCCAGCCGGTGGCGACGCGGCGCACCCGGTTGGCCACCGCGTCGATCTCGCCCAGCAGCCGGCCGCCTTCGCGCAGCAGTTCGTGGCCGGCCTCGGTGAGCCGGGCCTGGCGCGAGCTGCGGTCGAACAGCAGTACATCCAGCGCGTCCTCGATCTGGCGCACCCGGTAGTTGAGGGCGCTGGGCACCATGCCCACCGCGCGGGCCGCCGCGGCGAAGCTGCCGGTATCGGCGATGCGCTGGAGCAGGGCGAAGGCCTCGGGGGTGAGGACGTCCCGCGGGGTGGGTGGGTTTTGGGGCATGGGAGGCTTAATCGTTCAGATATTTTGAATGATGCCATCAAAGCCCCTGCACCGCGAAGGCATCGGCGGCGACCACAATGGCTTCACCAACAGGAGACAACGCCATGCTGAACATACGCCGCTCCCACGACCGAGGCTACGCCGACCACGGCTGGCTGACCAGCCACCACTCCTTCAGCTTCGCCGGCTACTTCGACCCGGCGTGGACGGGCTGGGGCAACCTGCTCGTCATCAACGAAGACCGCATCGCCCCCGGCACCGGCTTCGGCACCCACGGCCACCGGGACATGGAGATCATCAGCTACGTGCTCGAAGGCGAGCTGGCCCACAAGGACAGCATGGGCAACGGCACCGCGATCACCCCCGGCGAAGTCCAGCGCATGAGCGCCGGCCGGGGTGTGCGCCACAGCGAGTTCAACCACGCCGCCAACCGCCAGACCCACTTCCTGCAGATCTGGATCGAGCCGAGCCAGACCGGCATCGACCCGGGCTACGAGCAGAAGCGCTTCGCCGACGCCGACAAGCGCGGCCAGTTGCGTCTGGTGGCCTCGCCCGACGGTGCGGAGGGCTCGGTGACGATTCATGCCGACGCGCGCCTCTACGCCGGGCTGTTCGACGGCGCCGAGGCCGCCACGCTGGCCCTCGACCCGGCCCGCAAGGCCTACGTGCATCTGGTGCGCGGCCGGCTGACGGTGAATGGCCAGGCGCTCGCTGGCGGCGACGCCGCGCTGCTCTCCGGCGAGGCCAGCCTGGCCCTCACCGGCGGCGAGGATGCCGAAGTGCTGGTCTTCGATCTCGCCCCCTGATTTCCCATTGCACACCCCAACCCCATAGAAAAGGAACCCCACCATGTCCAAGATCGTCGTCGTCTTCCATTCCGGCTACGGCCACACCCAGCGCCTCGCCGAGGCCGTCGCCAAGGGCGCGGGCGCTGATCTCCTCGCCATCGACGCCGAGGGCAACCTGCCCGAAGCCGCGTGGGCCGCCCTCAACGCCGCCGACGCCATCGTGATGGGCAGCCCGACCTACATGGGCACCGTGAGCTGGCAGTTCAAGAAGTTCGCCGACGCCTCCAGCAAGGCCTGGTTCACCCAGGCGTGGAAGGACAAGGTGTTTGCCGGCTTCACCAACAGCGCCACGATGAACGGCGACAAACTGTCGACGCTGCACTACCTCTTCACCCTGGCCATGCAGCACAGCGGGATCTGGGTGGGCACCGGCCTGATGCCGTCCAACAGCAAGGCGGCCCAGCGTAATGACGTGAACTACGTGGGCTCTTTCAGCGGCGCCATGGCCCAGACCCCGTCCGACGCCAGCCCCGACGAGATCCCCGTCGGCGACCTGGAAACCGCCCGCCTGTTTGGCCAGCGCGTGGCCGAGGTGACGGAGCGGTTCAAGCGCTGATCGCGCCGCAGCCAGCAACAAAAAAGCCGCCCCTGGCCATGCCAGCCGGGCGGCTTTTGATTTGAGCGGTAGTGCCTTAGTGCAGGTCTTCCTTGTCCGGCGGAACCGGCAGCACCGGGATGCCTTCGTCCATCAGCTCGAGCAGGTCGCTGCGGTTGGCCTTGCCGCGGATCGCGCGCTCCTCGGCGTCGCCCCGGTGGATGCGGCGGGCTTCTTCGGGGAAGCGCTCGCCCACGTCTTCCGACTGGCTGGCGGCGCTGCGCAGGGCTTCGACGAGCCGCGCGGCGATGGCGGCCGGATCGGGTTCGGGCAGCACCGGCGCGGAATGGGAGCTGGTCTGCACGTAGGGGGCCGACGGCAGCCGGCGCACTTCGTGGGAATCACAGTGAGGGCAGTTGACGAGCCCGGCGGCCCGCTGCTGCTCGAAGGCGTCGCCCGAGGCGAACCACGCCTCGAAACGGTGCTCCTGGTCGCAGATGAGGTCGAGGACGATCACGAAAATTGCCTTGAGTAAGTGGTGCCCGGAACGGGACTTGAACCCGTAAGCCTTACGGCGGCGGATTTTAAGTCCGCAGTGTTTACCAATTTCACCATCCGGGCGGCAGCCGGCTTACTTGGGCTGTTGTTCGGGCAGCGTGATGTCCACTTCGAGGATCTCGTAGTTGTCGCGCTTGCCGAGCTGGACCTTGATGTCGTCGGCGGAGACGTTGACGTACTTGGAGATGACCTCGATCAGCTCGCGCTGCAGGGCCGGGAGGAAATCCGGCGTCGGCTGGTTGGCGCTGCGCTCGTGGGCGATGAGCAGCGACAGGCGCTCCTTGGCCACCGAGGCGGTCTTGGGCTTGGAGCCGAAAAAGTAGGAGAGGAGGGACATCTCACTTGCCTCCGAACAGCCGCTTCAGCAGGCCCGGTTTTTCGTAGGCGACGAAGCGCAGGGGGCGATCTTCGCCGAGGAAGCGCGCGACCACGTCCTGATACGCGGTGGCGACGTCGCTGTCCTTCAGGTGGATGGCCGGCGTGCCCTGGTTGGAGGCCTGCAGCACGTCGTCGGATTCGGGGATGGCTCCGATCAGCGGGATGCGCAGGAGCTCCTGCACGTCCTTGTAGGACAGCATTTCGCCGTCCTCGACGCGCTTGGGCGAGTAGCGGGTGACGAGCAGGTGCTCCTTCACCGCCTCGCGGCCTTCGATGGCGCGGCGGCTCTTGCTCTGCAGGATGCCCAGGATGCGGTCGGAGTCGCGCACCGAGGAGACTTCTGGGTTGGTGACGACGATGGCTTCGTCGGCGAAGGTGAGGGCCATCACGGCGCCACGCTCGATGCCGGCGGGGGAATCGCACACCACGTAGTCGAAGCCCATGTGCTCGAGCTCCTTGAGCACCTTCTCGACGCCTTCTTCGGTCAGCGCGTCCTTGTCGCGGGTCTGGGACGCGGGAAGGATGAAGAGGTTCTCGCAGTGCTTGTCCTTGATGAGGGCCTGGTGCAGGTTGGCTTCGCCATTGACCACGTTGATGAGGTCGTACACCACGCGGCGCTCGCAGCCCATGATGAGGTCGAGGTTGCGCAGGCCGACGTCGAAGTCGATCACGGCGGTCTTGTAGCCGCGCAGGGCCAGGCCGCTGGAGATGCTCGCGCTGGTGGTGGTCTTGCCGACGCCGCCCTTGCCGGACGTTACTACGATGACGCGTGCCACGATGTTCCCTTCGGTGTTGATTCGCTTCAGTCGTACTGGAGCGGATTGATTTCGAGAGTATGCAGATTGTCCGAGCCGGTCAGCCGGACCTGGGCGCCACGCCCGGCCACGGCTTGCGGGATGCCGCGATCGAAGGTGCGATAGACGCCGGCGATGGAGACGAGCTCGGGACCGAAATTGGTGCTGAAGATGCGCGCCGAGGTGTCGCCGCGGGCGCCGGCCAGGGCACGGCCACGCAGTGGGCCGTAGCAGTGGATGCTGCCGTCGGCGATGATCTCGGAGCCGGGGCTCATGCCGGCGAGCAGCACCAGATCGCCACCCTTGGCATACACCTGCTGGCCGGAGCGCAGCGGGCGATCCACCACCAGGGTGGGCGCGTGGCCGGGTTCGGTGCCGGCGGCGGCCTGGGGCACAGGTTCGGCGGCGGTGGCCGGTGCCGGCGCGGGTTCAGGAGCGGGAGCGGGGGCCGCGACGGGGGCCGGCGGTGGCGGGGTGACCGTGCGTTCGGCCGAGAAGCCTTCGTTGCCGAGCACCGCCAGGCCGGCGCGGCGGGCGCCTTCATAGAGGTGCTCGGGCAGGTGGCGCACGCCCACCGGCTGGAGCTGGTAGCGGCGCAGCAGACTCAGCAGGCCGGTCCAGTCGATGCGGTCGGGATCGGCGGCGAGCTGGCCCAGATCGAGGATCGCCGGTTCGCCGGCGAAGAAGTCGGGCATGCCGCCAAGCATCATGTGCAGGGCGTCGGCGAGGCGCACCGGGTCCGTGTCACGGACGTAGGCGGTCATCACTGCCAGGCTGGCGCCTTTGAACTCGATCAGTTTGCCCTGCAGGGATGATGCTTCGGCCATGGATTTTGGGTGCGGATGCGCGGACTAAAACCGCCCAAGTCTACTTTTGACACAGGTTTAGGGCAAGTCCGCCGGGCCGCGGGCCCGGAATCAATGCAGGGTGCGGGGTTCGGCGGGCTCCTCGGCGAACAGCGCGGCCACGTCGTCGGCGTCGAGACGGTACTCGTGGTTGGAAAGATCGTCGTGGATCAGCACCACGCCGTGGTCGGCGAGCACGGCGTCGAGTTCGGCCCGGCCGAGGGAACGCAGCATGGTGCGTACCTTTTCCCAGTCGAGCGGCCAGTGGTGGGTGACTTCGCGTGCTTCGAACAGGCGGACGGTTTCCTGGTGGAACAGGCGGGTGAGGATCTCCTCGGGGGCGAGGCCCAGCAGCTCGTCGGCGCGCAGGGTGGCGGCGAGGCGGGTGACGCGGTCCCAGCCGTCCGGGTCTTTGTTGTCGGCGTCGGGCAGCTTCTGCAGGAAGAGGCAGGCGGCGCGGTTGCCGGAGCAGGCGGTGTGCAGCACGGCGGGCTGCTGTTCGGATTGGGTGAGGTAGTGCTCGAAGATCGCGGCGATGGTGTCGCCTTCGATGGGTACGTAGCTCTGGTAGGGGTGGCGCAGTTCGGGCATGTCGAGGGACAGCAGGAGCTGGCCGTCGCCGATCAGCTCGCCGACGCCGGTCTTGCTGGCGGCCTCGTCGGACGACTTGGCGTGCCCGCGCAGGTTGAGGGTTTCGGTGATGTCCACCACCAGCAGATTGACCGGGCCGTGGCCCTGCAGCTGCATGGTGAGCCGGCCGGGCTGCTTGAGGTTGCCGCCGATCACGCAACCGATGGCGCTCATCTCGCCGAGCAGGTCGCGCACGGCGGTGGGGTAGTCGCGGTTGTGCTGCATGGCCTGCCAGACGTCGTCGAGCAGGACGATGGCGCCGCGGATGTCGAGGTCGTCGAGGAGAAAGCGTTGGACGTAGCTGCTGGGTTCGCTCATTCGGGGGCTCCGGCGGGGGTGACGAGGCTGGCGTAGAGGGCGGGGTCGAAGCCGACCAGGAGCTGGCCGCCGGCGGTTTCGAGCACCGGGCGGCGAATCAGGCTGGGGTTGGCCTGCATCAGCTGCACGGCGGCGCTCTGGGTGTCGATGGCCTGTTGCTCGGGCGTGAGCTTGCGCCAGGTGGTGCCGCGGGTGTTGATGAGGGTCTTCCAGCCGATGGCCTTGCTCCAGGCGTGGAGCCGGCCCGAGTCGATGCCGGATTTCTTGTAGTCGTGGAAGTGGTAGCTCACACCGTGCTCGTCGAGCCAGGCGAGGGCCTTCTTCATGGTGTCGCAGTTCTTGATGCCGTAGCAGGTGACGGCGGGCGTGGGGAGGCTGTCTTGCATGGAGCGGGCCGGGTTCGGCCGGGAGGTAAATCAAAGACGGCTAGTTTAAGCGACAGCCGGGCCAGACCCAAATCTCGCCCCTCACGCGGCCTGGAGCAGCCTGAGGCAGGGCAGCGACGCGGCCAGATCCAGCGCGGTGAAGTCGTCGTGGTTGGCGAGCCGTGGGTTGGCGCCGCGCTCCAGCAGCAGCTGCACTAGATCGGGCTTGCTGTTGGAGGCCACGTACATCAGGCAGGTGGCGCCGGTGTCGTTCTGGCGGTCGATGTCGATGCCCGCCTGGAGCAGCCGGTCGATGATCGCGTGGCTGCCGTTGTAGCAGGCCAGCCACAGGGCGTTGCAGCCATCGGCATTGGTCACGGCCACATCCACGCCCCAGGTGAGGAGCTCATCCACCACGTCGAGCCGGCCTTCCTTGGCGGCGCGCATCAGCGGCGTGAAGCGCCGGTCCGGCTGCAGGGCCGAAGGCCTGGCGGGGTCGAAGCCGTGGGTGGCGAAGAATTCGGCAAGGGCTGGGGTCATGAATTGTCCTGCGCGCGTTGGGGATAGGGTGGGCTGGTTTCGATGCGCGCGTCCGTCACCGGCGTGCCCACGGTGAAGTGATAGACGCTCTGCCAGCGGGTGCCGGCGAGGCCGAAGGCCTGGTGCACCGGCTCGTCGAAGAAGCAGCCGATGCCGGTGCCGCGCACGCCGGCGGCTTCGGCTTCGAGGTACAGCACCTGGCCGACGATGCCGGCCTCGCGGAGCAGGCTGCGGTAGGCGTGGCCGTCGCTGCCCAGGCGGGCGAAATCCGCCACCATGCCTAGCGAAAAGGCGCTGGTGGAGGCGATGTCCTGGTGGCACGACAGGGATCGGGCGAGGCGCTGGACTTCCTGCAGCCCCAGTGCCGCCAGCTGGACGAGGCCCAGGTGGGGCGGGCAATCCGGCGCGAAGTCGGCCGCCGGGCGGGGCGTGCCCAGGTCGGCAGGGATCGCCGCATCCGGCGTGCGGGGCAGCAGGTAGAGGCCGGTCGGCAGGCCGTCCACGCGCATCACGAAGAGCAGCAGATGAATCGCCGGGTCGGCCTCCTGGGCCGTGAAGGGCGCCCGCGGCCGGGGCAGCAGGGCGTCGAGCATCCGGTAGAAATCCGCCCGGGGCAGCGTGTGCCGTGGGTCGAAGCGCTGGCCGCTGCGGCGCTGGCGGATGATCTGCGCGGCGCCGCTGGCGGTGGCGTGGGGCGGCAGCGCCGGCAGGCGCGGAAACACCGGGTGCAGCGCAGGCAGCGCATCCGCCGGGCGGCGGCTGAAGCGGGCGGCTTTGTCGACGATCGGCCAGCGGTAGCCCGGCGACGGGTCGATGGCGCTGGGGCTGCCGTGCCAGCTGGCGGGGGCGATCCAGTCCAGCAGCGCCGGCCCGGCGGGCGGGGCGTGGATGCCCGGCGCGCGGATCGCCAGCAGGATTTCGGGTTCTTCGTCTTCGGTGAAGGAGAAGCGTCCGGTGGGGAAGTCGTCCTCCCGATCGAGCCCCATCAGCCCAGCCAGGGTGCCGGACGGTAGCGTAAGCGGCGCGACCTCCCAGCCCAACAGCGCGGCGGCGTAGGCCAGCGCGGCCACCGCGTGGCCTACGTCGAGCTGGCAGTAGCGGAAGGCCCGCTCGCCGTACTTCCAGGCTTCGCGCCACATCACGCTCGATATCCCCACCGCCAGCCAGCGGCCGCCATCAGGGGCGACGAGCGCGCGGCCTTCGAGGGCGTGGTCCTCGGGATCGTAGTGATGCAGCCCGTCGGCCACGCCCGGCACGCCGGCGGCCAGCACGTAGGCTTCGACCGGATGCAGGTTGCCCGACGACGGGTTGCAGCGCAGCGCCCAGCGGTTGGGGCCCCAGCTCTTCCACGCGGAGAGGCCGAAGGCCAGCTCCAGCAGCGCGCCAAGGCTGGTCGCATCCGCCGGGATGGGCGTTGCCGGCGGCACGTCCAGATCGCCGAAGGGCCGCTCGAAGCGGTCGGCGGCCAGCGGCAGCAGCGAAACCGGCGCACCGGCGTAGTGCCGGAAGGCTGCGGGCTGGGCGTCCCAGTCGAGCTGGCCGGGGCCTTCGGCGAAGGCCTCGAAACGGTGGCGGGTGCGGGCGTGGTAGGCGGCGAGTGGGTTGTCGGGGGCGACGGGGTTTTGTGGGATATCCGACACGATTGGCGTTTCCGGTGGGTTTGGGCTTCTTTTAGCAAAGGCCATGCCTGCAAGAAATCAAGCAGTTAGCGACGCGCGGGCGCTGGCGGGCGGCTGGCACCATCTCTGCAAGGGGAAGGGGAAAACACCCACAACACCCAACAACCCCCACTTCGCAGAGACCCAACCATGGATACCAGAACCAAGCCCCCGGTGACCCGGGAAGCCGCCCTGCGCATCGCCCTGGCGGCCCGGGCCATGCCCAACGCGTCCTTGTCGAGCCTGATCGAGCTGCTGCAGCGCCGGCTGGGCGACGAGATCGACGAGGAGATGCTCCGTCAGGTGACGGTGACGATGCTCAAGACCGGCTTCGCCAGCGCGGATGGCGAGGAAGACGGTGAGGACATCGGGATCGGGCTGGAGGCCATGAAGCTGGCGGCGCGCATCCTGTGGGGTGACACCCAGGGCGACGACTCGCTGCCCAAGATCCAGCCCTACGACGAGGGCGACATGCCCGGCTCGGTGCGGGTGGCGGTGGCGTCCGACAAGGGCGACACGCTCTCCGGCCACTTCGGCTCGTGCCTACGCTTTCTGGTGTATCAGGTGTCGCCCGACGAGATCCGCCTGGTGGACATCCGCGACACGATGGACGCCGACCTCGCCGAGGACAAGAACCTGTGGCGCGCCCAGCTCATCGGCGATTGCCACGTGTGCTACGTGGTGTCGATTGGCGGGCCGGCGGCGGCCAAGGTGATCCGCGCCGACATCTACCCCATCAAGATCGCCGACGGCGGCCCGGCGCTGGAGATCGTCTCCCAGTTCCAGAAGGCGATGGTCGATTCCCCCCCGCCCTGGCTGCTCAAGGTGCTGGGCGTGGCGGCAGAAAAGCGCCTGAAGAACTACAGCGCCCAGGAAGAGGAATGAGCCCTCCGGCGCTTTGCGGCACCGGCCGGGTGTTGGCCCGGCCAGCAGCCTCGGCTTTACACCCGCGCCATCTGCGCCGGCGACAGCCCCACCTGCGTGGTGAGCGTGCCTTCGTCGCCGTTCCACCACAGGGCTACCCAGGCGGTGCCGTCCGGGTCGATGCGTTCGACCTCGCAGACGGCGCCGATCATGTCCTCGAACATGATCAGCTCGTCCTCGTCCAGATCGGGGTCGAGGTTGATCTCGAGGACGCGGACCGGATCGCCAATGGCGACGGGCGTGCCCTTGTGGTCGATGGTGGTGGCTGGCATGGCTGGCTCCGTGGGGTTGGCTTGAATGTGCCTGGCGATGTCGGCAAAGCGACAGCCGCCGGGGGCTTGAACGGTGGCGTGCAACAGGCGTGCCACCCCGTCTGATCGAAGCTCGGGAGCGAACATGAACAAGATTGGCCTTTTCTTCGGCACCGAAACCGGCACCACCCGCCTGGTGGCTAAAAAGCTGCACAAGAAGATCGGCGAGGACATCTGCGACAAGCCGATCAACGTCAACCGCATCACCCCCGCCGAGATGCTTCAGTACGACGCGCTGATCCTCGGCACGCCCAGCTACGGCGAGGGCGACATCCCCGGCAAGGGCGCCTCCGGCTGCTTCGAGCCCAACTGGGAGGAGTTTCTCGCCCAGTTCGACACCGCGCCGGACCTCACCGGCAAGCGCATCGCCTTCTTCGGCCTCGGCGCCCAGGAGCGCTACTCCGAGCGCTTCTGCAGCTCGTTGTTCGCGCTCTACACGGTGTTCAAGGGCTGGGGCGCCGAGATCATCGGCGACTGGCCGACCGACGGCTACACCTTCGCCCACTCCGCGGCGGTGGTGGACGGGCGCTTCGTCGGCCTCATCATCGACCAGCGCACGCAAGGCATGTTCACCGACGAGCGCATCGACACCTGGCTGGCGCAGGTCAAGCCCCTGCTGCTGGAGAAGACCACCGCAGCCGCCTGAACACCCTGTAGGTCGGACTTCAGTCCGACAACACGGCCGGTTCGGGGGTGCTCTTGTCGGACTGAAGTCCGACCTACAGACCAACCCGGCCTTTGCTTTCCAACTATTCCCGATGAACTCGCAAGAGGAACCACCCATGACCTACCACTGCATCCCCGCCGCCGACGCCGTGGCGCTGATCCGCAGCGAACCGGGCGTTGCGCTCATCGACGTGCGCGACATGGCGAGCTACCAGCGCGGCCACATCGACGGCGCCGCCCATCTGGCCGAAGACCGCTTCTTTGCCTGGACGCGCCGCCTCGACAAGGCCGCGCCGGTGCTCATCTACTGCTACCACGGCAACGCCAGCAAGACCTACGCCCAGATGTTTGTAAGCGTCCAGCCAAGTCATCTCCTCAGTCGCTCGTAATCCCCTGACGATCATG
>ERZ650311.143-NODE-143-length-45624-cov-16.778490_pt1 | contig 45624 bp, 47 predicted proteins | sample MGYA00376247_ERZ650311 | MGnify/ENA primary metagenome ERZ650311 (study PRJEB26733, sample SAMN07839324) | wastewater metagenome | biome: small river; feature: stream; material: water | place: USA: North Carolina | collected 2016-07-28 ... | reverse complement strand
TGTAGTCGCCGGGCTTGGCGATCTCTTCGACGCGGCCGACCTTCAGCCAGCTCTTGAGGAAGACCTTCTGGCGTTCCTGCTCGTAAAACTCCGGCGAGATGCAGGGTTCGACCGGGATCGGGCCGGTGCCGAGATCAGGATATTTCGCGGCCCATTTCAGGTCGTTGGGGGCATTCATGGGTGTGCTCCTTCAGTTTGGGTGGGTGTGGATGGGAGTTCAGGCGGCGTCGAGGCCGTATTGCTGGCGCACGAGGTGGCCGACGCCGATGCGGTCGAGGATGCTCATCGGGCACTGGAAGGTGACGCGCACCACGCCGGGCAGGCGGCTGATCTCGATGGAGCCGGCGATGGTGGCGCGGTTGAGGATCTCCTCCGGCGACAGGCCGGTGACCTTGGCGGCGCGGTCGACGCCGTTGTGGGTGGCGTCGTTGAGGGTGCGCCCGGTGCCGATGAAGGTGATCGGGCCGTTCTCCTCGATCGTGGCCTGGCCGAAGCGCTCGGCCAGGGCCTGCACCGCGGCGCGCTGCTCGCGGTTCATGGGGCGAGCCATGGGCGGCAGGTCGTCGGGGCGCTGGAGCAGGATCGGGCCGTCAATGTCGAGGCCCTTGATGACCTCCACCTTCACCTCGGTGATGCCCGACACGTCCGTCGCGTGGCCGGCCACTTCGCCGTTGCCCTGCTGGGCGTGCATGTCGCCCATGTAGATGCCGGCGCCGGTCACCTTGACCGGACAGATCAGGATCGCCCCGGCCCGCACCGAGTTGGTGTCCATGTGGCCGTCGGTCTTGTGCTGTTCGAGCTCGGCCTGGGTCATCGCATAGGCGTGGGGCGCATCCACCAGGAAGCTGCCGAAGTCGCCGGCGTTGTGGGAATCCGGCAGATCCTTCGACGGGGTGGTGCCGATGTTGCCGAGGAAGGGCTGCATGTGGGCCGCGAGGCCGACGATGTCGGCGCGGGCCAGCGACAAAATCGAGTGCTGCTAGGAATGCTCGGGCAGGCGGGCGTTGTCCTTGGCGTGGGCGGCGAGGCGCTCGGCGGCGGCCTTGTCGACGGTGAGGGAGACGTTGTTGTCCTTGTCGAGGACGATCACGTAGCCGTTGGTGAAGCGGAAGGCATTCACTTCAGCGCCGCACACGTCGCAATGCACGGCCTCGTCGCCGATGCCCTCGATGTGGCTGGGCGGGCTGACGGTGCCGCAGCTCGGGCACAGCTTGGCGACGAAGGGGTCGCCCAGGTAGCGGCCATCCACAAAGGCCATCACGCCCGACGAGGTGGCGAGCGAGGTGACCTCCATGCGCTGGATGTGGATCGCCACGGCGTCGCCCACCTGGGCGCCTTCGACGGCGACCGGCTGGGAGACTTCATGGCCGCCCTGGAACTTGGGGGTGATCATCGGGCCCCAGCAGCCCGGCGGCGTACCGACGCGGATGGTGCCGCCGTCGGCCACCGGGCCGAGCATCGGGTTGCCCGGCCCGACGATGCCGCGGGTGTAGGTGGAGACGACCACTTCGCGCTGTGCGCTGGTTGGCTTCTGGCTCATGGAATTCACTCCTTGCGTTGGGGGCTGGGGTTACGCTTGGCACCGGTACGCGGGGTGGGCGAGATCCCGCTGGCCGGAAGCCGATGGCTAATTTTTCAATTCGATTTACACTGTAATTTCACATTTACGAGCGTCGTTCCGTCATCGACGGCAGGTGCTGACAAGGCTATCGGCGGGGTTTCGGGGCGTAAATCGGGCGTCGCATCTAAGCGACTAGGTACAAGTGCTTATCGGCCGAAAGCAGGAGCGGCCGGCGGAGAGATGCCATGCAGGTGGCGACCAACTATCAGGACGTGTTCGATCACGCCAACGACGCGATCTTCATCCACGACGAGGACAGCGGCGCGATCCTCGACGCCAACCGGATGGCGGCCAGCCTCACCGGTTATCCGGTGGATCTGCTGCGCTGCATGGACGTGGGCGACATCAGCTCGGCCCGCCGCGGCTGCGACAGCCGGGCGGCGCGGGCGCTGATCCACCGGGTGATCCGCGATGGCCCGCAGATCTTCGAGTGGTGGCTGCGCCGGCCCGACGGCAGCGACCTGCCCGCCGAGGTGAACCTCAAGCGCATCATCTCCGACGGCCACCCGCGGGTGATCGCGCTGGTGCGCGACATCCGCGAGCGCAAGGAGGCCGAGGCCCGGCTGGTGGCCCGCGAGGCCTACTACCGGCGGCTGATCGGCAGCATCAGCGACGGCATCGCCATCCTCGACCGCCTTGGCCACGTGCGCTGGGTGGGGCCGTCGATCCGCCAGGTGCTGGGCTTTCGCGAGCGCGAGGTGCGCGGCTTCAGCGTGTTCCGGCGGATGGAGCACGACGACGCCAACCGGCTGGCGGCGCTGCTCGAGAAGGCGGCGCGGGACGAAGGCGGGGTGTTTCCGCTGGCCTACCGCATCCAGCACCGGGACGGCAGCTGGCGCCAGCACGAAGGCAGCTGCGTCAATCTGCTGGAGGACCACTGCGTGAACGGCCTGCTGGTCACCTTCCGCGACGTGACCAGCCGCATCGAGGCCGAGGCCCGGGTGCGCCAGCGGGACATGGAGCTCTCCCACATGGCGCGGCTATCGACCACCGGCGAGATGGCCTCGGCGCTGGCCCACGAGCTCAACCAGCCCTTCTTCGCGATCATGAACTTCGTCGGCGGGGCGATCCGCCGCGCCGATGCTGGCCGGCTCGACGACGCCACCCTGAAGGAAGTGCTGGAGAACACCCGCGTCCAGGCCGAGCGGGCCGGGCGCATCATCCGCACGGTGCGCAACTTCACCCGCAAGAGCGGCTACCACCGCGAGACGGTGGACATCCGCACCATCGTCGAGGAGATCGCGCCCTTCATCGAGATCGAGGCGCGCACCCGGCGCATCCCCGTGCGCTACCGGCTGCTGCGCGATCCCGCGCTGGTGGATTGCGACTGGGTGCTGATCGAGCAGGTGATCTCCAATCTCGCCCGGAACGGCATCGAGGCGATGGTCGATACCCCGCAGGAGCGCCGCCAGCTCGTCATCTCCACCACCCTCACCGCCGCCGGCACGGTGAATTTGACCATCGAAGACCGCGGCCACGGCCTGCCGAAGGCCAACCCCGACCGCCTGTTCGACGCCTTCTACACCACCAAGAAGGAGGGCCTGGGCATCGGCCTGTCCCTGTGCCGGTCGATCGTCGATTCCCACGGCGGCCACCTGTGGGCCACCCGCGTTACCGGCGGTGGTGCCAAATTTCACTTCAGCCTGCCGCTGGCTACTGGAGAATCCACTCATGTCGACTCCGACCGCTAAGCCCGCCGCCATCCCCACCGTGTTCGTCGTGGACGACGACGACGGGGTGCGTGAATCCCTGCGCTGGCTGCTCGAATCGGTGGGCCACCCGGTGCGGGTGTTCCGCAACGGGCGTGAGTTCCTCGACGGCTACGACGCCGACCAGCCGGGCTGTCTGCTGCTCGATGTGCGCATGCCGCTGATGGGTGGCTTCGAGCTGCAGGAGGTGCTGCGCATCGACAACCCGGCGCTGCCCATCCTGTTCCTCACCGGCCACGGATCGATCCCCATGTCGGTGCGGGCGATGCGCAACGGCGCCTTCGACTTCATCGAAAAGCCCTTCTCGGACCAAGCGCTCCTCGACCGGGTGCAGGACGCGGTCAATCGCGCTGCCGAACTCCACCGCCAGCAGCGCCACACGCGCTCGATCAACCAGCTGCTGGCCCTGCTGTCGCCGCGGGAGCGGGAGGTGCTTGATCTGCTGATCGACGGGCTTTCCAGCCGCGAGATCGGGGTGGAGCTGGGCATCAGCAAGAAGACGGTGGAGGTGCACCGTTGCCACATCCGCGAAAAGCTCGGCATCGGCTCGGTAGCCGAGCTGGTGCGGCTGGTGCTGAATAACGACGGGCGCTGAGGTCGGCCCGGCCAGATTTGTCCTACAGGCCAATCCGCCCTGTCGGACAGCCCGGCGCAAGGCCCGGAATTATTCTGGAATCAGCAGCACGAATCGGGAAGCACGCTTTCCCGGCCAGAATAAAGACCGAAAGGAGTTTCAAAATGAGAACCACCGCCGCCTCCCTGGCCCTTGCCGGCCTGCTCGCCTTCACCGCTGCCGGCTGCGCCGTCACCCGCGAACAATCCACCGTCGGTCAGTATGTGGACGACGCCACCATCACCACCCGCGTCAAGGCCAAGTTTGCCGAAGATTCCACCGTGAGCGCGATGGCCATCAGCGTCGAAACCCTGAAGGGCGTGGTGCAGCTCTCCGGTTTTGCCAAGAGCAGCGCGGAACGGAGCAAGGCCGAAGATCTGGCGCGCGGCACCCCGGGCGTCGTGAATATCAAGAACGACATCGTGGTCAAGCCGTAACCGGCCTGCCGAAGGGCAACAAGAAAGAGGGGCGGAAGACCGCCCCTCTTTTCTTTTGGTGTCGGGCCATCTGCAAGATGGGCTGGCCCGGCGGTGCTACTCGTTCAGTTGGTGCGTTCCGCGAGGGCCTGGACGAACTCGAGCAGCTCGTCCATCTGGAAGGATTTGTCGAAGAACGCCTCTGCGCCAAGGGCCAGGCAGCGCGACTTCACGATCGGGTGGGCGTGATTGGAAAACACGACCGTCCGCGGCGCACCGAAATCGGCGGCGTTGCTCTGGATGGCGCCGAGCACCTTGAGCCCGGTTCCCGCGCGCAGCTCAAGGTCGACGATGGCGAGCTTGGGGCGGGTGCTGCGGATCATCGAGATCGCTTCCGCTTCACTGGCGGCGGTGCCGACGACCTCGACCCGCTCGATGCCGCCCAGCATGCCGGACAGCAGCTCGAGGAGCGCCGGGTTGTCTTCGACAATCACGGTGTTCAGCGATGTAGGGGCAGACGACATGGGCATAACTCGGTACAAAGTCGGTCAGAAACAGTGACAACTACCGATCACAGCTTAGCGCCACACGCTCCGTGTGTCTGTCGGCTACGTCCTACAGCGCCTCGGGCGGTCTGCCCACATTCCTGCCAAGGCAGCCGAGGCTAAGCTTTGGGTGTCCCCTGCGGTTTCCGCGGGGGCTCAACCAGGAACCGACCGATGCGTGCCTTGCCCTGCCAGCCCACCCCATCCGCAGCCGGGCGCCCAGCTACGGGGCGAGCTTGAGTCATGGGGCTGGCCGACGCGCCCCGTCTTGATGCTGACGCGCCGTGGTTGGTGGTGGTCAACGCCGCCTCCGGCCGGCAGGAGGGCGACGCGATCGCCGCGTTGATCCGCGACACGGTGAGCGCCCGCGGGCATCAGGTGAGTGTGCGGCTCGTGACCCACGCCGAAGAACTCGAGCAGACTGCACGCCAAGCGGCCGGGCAGGCCCGGGACCGCAATGGCCTGCTGGTGGCGGTGGGGGGCGACGGTACGCTCAACACGGTGGCCGCGGCCGCCCTCGAGGTGGGGGCCGCCTACTCGGTCATCCCCGGCGGGACGTTCAATTACTTCGGCCGCAGCAACGGCTTTCCGACCGAACCCGAGGCGGCCATCCACGCCGTGCTGGGCGGCCGCCTGAGGCCGATCCAGGTGGGGCGGGTGAATGAGCGGATCTTCCTGGTCAATGCCAGTCTCGGGTTGTATCCCCAGCTGCTGGAAGACCGCGAGGCCTTCAAGCAGCAATGGGGCCGTAGCCGCCCGGCCGCTTGGGGCGCCGCGCTGCTGACCTTGCTGGGCAGGCATCGTCTGCATCACCTCCATCTCCAGTCCGGCGACGTGGACGAGCACTTGCTCGCCTCGACGCTCTTCGTCGGCAACAATCGTCTCCAGCTGAGCGACATCGGCCTGCCGGAAGCCGGCGAGGTGGATGAGGGGCAGTTGGTCGGTCTGGTGCTGCGTCCGGTTGGCCGCCTTGGGCTGGTCCGCCTGGCACTGCAAGGGGCGCTCGGCCGCCTCGCCGACGCCGAGGAGATCGAGCGGCTGGTCTTTCGCCGCTTGCGGGTGGCCCAGGGCGGGTGGTGGCGCGGGCGTCAGGTCAAGGTTGCGATGGACGGCGAGCAATGCCTGATGCGGACTCCGCTGGTGTTCGAGGTGGCATCGCAGCCCCTGTGGCTGGTGGCGCCCGATCCGCCGCAGGACGAGGCGAGCGGATGAGCGTCATCCTCCAGATATCCGACACCCATTTCGGCACCGAGCAGCCGCCTGTGGTCGAGGCGCTGCTGGCCCTGGCATGGCAGCTCCAGCCCGATCTGATCGTGCTGTCGGGGGATGTCACCCAGCGCGCCCGTCCGGCCGAGTTCGCCGCCGCCGCCGCATTCGTGGCGCGGCTGCCACCTGTGCCGCGGCTGGTCGTGCCGGGTAACCACGACATTCCGCTGTTCAATGTGCTTCAACGGGTGATCGACCCCTTTCAGGGCTACCGGCAGTGTCTTGGTTCGGCGCTGGAGGATTCGCGCCGCCTGCCCGATGTGTTCATGACCGGGGTGAACAGCGTGCGCGCCTGGCGCCACAAGCACGGCAGTCTGTCGCCCGAGCAGATCGAGGCTGTGGCGGAGCGGCTGCGCCGCGCGGGGCCGACGCCCATGCGGATCGTGGTGGTGCACCATCCGCTCGACGTGCATGACGCCGGTGATCTGGGTGACATCGTTCACGGCGCATCCGAGGCCGTGCGAGCGTGGGCGCGCGCAGGCGCTGATCTGGTGTTGTCGGGCCATGTGCATGTGCCCCTGTGCCGACCACTGGCCGTGCGCTACGGCCCGGAGGCCGGCACCTGCTGGATGGCGGTGGCGGGCACCGCCACGTCGTACCGCATCCGGGGCGGGCATCCGAATTCGGTCAATGTGATCCGGGTCGACCACTTTGCCGGGGAGGTCCGGCGCGTGCTGGAGCAGCGGGATTACGACAGCGAACGGCAGGCCTTCCGGGTGGCGGCAACCCGCGATCTCTCCGATCGCGTGCTGACGGTCATCACCCGATGAGGGCGATGTGCCTGCGGCAGTGCTGCAGATAGCCCCGCTCGTGGCTGGCGAGGGCATCGACGATGGCTTGCCACAGCCATGACGGCGCATCCACCTGCGTGCTGCGGGAGGCGCGCAGGATGCCGTGCCAGGCCTTGCGCTGCGCAGCCGACATCTGCCGGGCGTGGGCATCGCCGACGATGCGGCCGAAGTAGGCCCCCATCTCGTCGATGGCGGCCGGCGGCATGTGGTCGGGCTCGATCTTGAGCTCATGGGGCGCGAGTTCGCGCAACACCATCGGGCGGTCGAGCAGGCGCACTGCGACCATGCGCTCGCCGAGAGCGGGCGAGAGCGCCATCGCCGCCGCCACGACCCGCTCGGCGTTATCCCGGGGCATGGCGGAGGAGGTGGTGCGTGGCGCGGCGGCCGGCGGTGCGTCCTTGATGTCGAGCATGGCCAGGCGGTTCTGGCCACCCGCCTCGTCGATTTCAAGCAACACCGCGTAGCGGGGCCGCCCCAGACTGCTGCAACCCTTCACCCAGTAGGCAGCGTCGGCCATCCGTACCGCGTCGTCGGGGCGGGCGATGCCCAGGCCCACGGCGAGCGGGCCGAGGGCATCGGGGGACAGCAGAGCGGCGATCGCACGGCGCTCGGCCTTCGAGAGGGGCCAGAAGCGCTTGCCGAGGGGAATGTGCGATTGCGTGTGGGTGAGGTGTTCGCGGACCAGCTGCTTCCAGCTGCGCCCGATGGCCTCACGGAGGAGTGCCTTGATGGTCCCGGGGGCGTCCTTGTGGTGGGGGCGGCGGGTGAAGGCGCGGGCATAGCCGTCCAGCAGCGCATCGACCACCTTGACGCTGACGGCGCCCGGCAGGTTGGCGCTGCGGCAGGCGCTGGCGAGGGACAGGCCGAGGCGGATGAGGTCATGGGCCGGGTTGTCGATCACCGCCTGATCGAGATCACGGATCATGACCTGGATCCGCCCGTCGGCACCCACCACCGGGCCGAGGTTGCCCACATGGCAGTCGCCGCAGATCCAGACGGGCGGCCCGGCCGGGATCGCGTCCTGGCTGCTTTCCTCCAGCCAGTCATAAAAACGCGCGGTGTTGCCGCGTACGTAGGCGTGCGCCGAGCACGCCATCTTGCGCCATCGCCGCTGCTTGAGCAGCGACGGCCGATCGCGGGGCCTGGGCGCCGCGCGCATGGCTGAAACGCTCAGAGAAGCCAGCGTTGCGGTGCCGGATCGTCGCGCCCGCCACCGCCGCCGAGCACGATGCGATCGCCCTGCAGGTCGAGCTGGGCTACGGGAATGGCAATCTCCCCGGCGAGGCTGGCGTCCCGATCGTAGGTGGAGATCAGCGCAAAGCTGCTCCCGGTGTCGGTGCCGCGGATGATGGCGGTCAGGCGTCCGAGGGGTGTGCCGCGGATGGAGTAGACGTCGCGCCCGATGGCGTGGCTGTCGATGGCCGATGCCGCCTTGTCGCCCGTGGTGGCCGAGACGAGTTCGATCGACGGGCGCTTGGCCGAGGACAGGGTCTGGGCCGTGATCGCGCCTGCGGCGAAGGCGGCAACCAGCACGCCGGCAAACAGGCCCAGCAGGGCGGGGCTGTGGCTGAGACGCTGAAGGCGGCGGATCGTGTTCATGATGACTCCCGAGTACGTGCCTAGTCGGCGGAAGGACTACGATGCTTCCATGATCTGCCCGTTTCCACCCGGTAGCCAGTCGTTCAATGCCGATAGCGATGTAGGTGTTGTCCTACGTTTCCGGGGTTGGATGTAGGACGAGTCCTGCATCAATGTCAGACAGCGAAGACGGCCGGCCCAGAGGGTGTCCGATACAATTTGATCATTAAATCGTGGAGAACTCTCATGCTGCGTCTGGCCATCGTGGACGATCACAAAATCGTGCGGGCGGGTTTCCGGGAGATGCTCTCTGACGAGCTCGGGATTCGCGTCGAATTCGAGGCCGCCAGTGGCGAGGAGGCGATGCAGAAGCTGCGCGAGACCCCTTGCGACGTCCTGCTGCTCGACCTTTCGCTGCCCGGCCAGAGCGGGGTGGACGTGCTGCGCGCGGTGCGCCAGCGCTATGAATCCCTCAAGGTGCTGGTGCTCAGCGGTTTTCCCGAGGAGCGCTACGCGCTGCCGATGATCCGCAACGGCGCGAACGGCTATCTGTGCAAGGATTGTGAGCGGGATGAGCTCATCAAGGCGATCCGCACCGTGGCCCAGGGCCGCCGATACGTGTCGGCACGGACCGCCGAGCTGATGGCCGACGATCTGGCCGGTGCGGGTAATTCGCTGCCCCACGAGAGCCTGTCCGAGCGCGAACTGCAGGTCTTCCTGCGGCTTGCCAAGGGCGAATCCGTGTCGAGCATCGCCGAATTGCTCAACCTCAGCGTGAAGACCGTGAGCACCTATCGTTCGCGGCTGCTCGAGAAGATCGACGTGAACAGTAACGCCGAGCTGGCTGCCTACGCCCTACGCCACGGGCTGATGGTGGACTGATTCGGGTGGCGGAGGGCCATCCAGCAGGGGCATCCGGGCGTCGATGCGGGTGCCCTTGCCGGGGGCAGAGATCAGCGAGAAGTTGCCTTCGAACATCTGTACCCGGTGCTTCATCCCGGCCAGCCCGTGCCGGTTGAGGGTGGGGCTGGCGACGTCGAAACCGTCGCCATCGTCGGCGATCCACAGGTGGATGTCGCGGCCCTTCACCTCCAGCCCCAGCTCCAGGTGGTGGGCGTTGGCATACTTGCGGATGTTGGTGATGGCTTCCTGAACGATGCGGAAGAGGGCGAGGGCCTGCTGCTCCGGGCAGTGGATGTCCTTGTCGGGCAGGTTGAGCTTGAGTTCATACTCGTGGCGCAGATCGTCCGACACGGCGCGCAGCGCCTCCACCAGACCCAGCCCCTGCAGCAGCGGCGGGCGCAGGTCGTCGATGATGCGGCGCTTGATGGTGATGCCGGAGCCGATGGTGTCGATCAGGCGGCGGAAGCGCGCCTGGATGTCCGGGCTGCTGTTGGCGCCCAGGCTGCGCAGCAGCCAGCTCGCGTCCATCTTGGCGGCGGTGAGCAGGGCGCCCAGCTCGTCGTGCATCTCCCGGGCCAGCCGGGCTTTCTCGGCTTCGCGGCTGTCGGTGAGGTAGCTGGCCAGATCAGACAGCTCTCGCGTGCGCTGAACGACGGTGGATTCGAGGACGTCGTTCTCGTGTTTGAGCAGTTCGGCGATCCTCGCCCGCAGCGCGGCCTGCCGCTGCTGCACGGCAAACAGCGCGATGATGAGGCCCAGCGCCCCCGCCGCCAGCGCGGTGACCGTGCGCTGGATGCTGCTGAGGCGCCGCACCGATTCTTCGACGACCTGATGGTTGCGCTCTTCCAGGCGTGCGCGGAGGGCGTCGATCGAGGTCCGGATCTGGTCCATGTAAGCCTTGCCCGGTCCGCCCGTGCCCTGGGAGATCAGCGGCGGAGGCTGGCCTAACCGGATGGACTCGTTGAGCAGCGAGCGCTTGAGCGCCACCAGGCCGCGGAGCATCTCGAACTCGGCGCGATCGGGGCCGCCTTCAGGGAAATCCTGGCTCATCTTCTCCAGCAGCGGGCCGACCTCCTTCTCGCTCAACTCATAGGAATCGAGGTAAACCGGGTTGCGCCCGGACACCAGATAGCCTCGCACCCCCGTTTCGGCATTGAGCACCGCAACGAGCAGGGCGTCGATTCGGTCGAGCCGGGCCTTGTAATCCTGGGTGCTGCGCATGGCCTCGATGCCAAACTCCGAATGGAGCCGGCCGAAGGCGAGCAGGCTGATCACCGCCAGACAGCCGGTGGTGACGAGGAGGTAGGACCACAGCTTGTGCGGTAGCAGCCGGGTGATCTGCTGGCGGAGGGGAAGACGGTCGGACGGCGGCATGGGCGGGGGCGGCATCGAAGGCTAGGCGGGAGTCTGCCAGACTTGCCAGACGCTGGCATGGTTGGCGGGGCAGGGCCGCCCGCGCCAGCCGGGTCCGGGGCGGCGCCGCGTCAGCTTCGGCCGCGCAAGGCGTTGATGATGAAGCTGGCGATGGCCAGCACGATGAAGATAAAGAACAGGATCCTGGCGATCTCGACCGCACCCGCGGCGATCCCGCCAAAACCGAACACGGCGGCGATCAGGGCGATCACGAAGAACACGACGGCGTAGTGGAGCATGACGGTCTCCCGGGGTGTTGGCGGATCAGCGCGGGGCTTCGTTCGCCTGGTTGGCGATCGACCGGCGAACCTTGTCGAGCTTGCGGCCGGAACGCAGTTTGCGCATGTCGATCTCGTCCTCGATCCATTCATTCCAGCCGCTGCGGGCTTCACCGCGGCGGGCGGCACGGACGGGACGGGTAGGGAACTCGATGTTGACGCGCTTCATGGCCTGCTCCTGTGCTGATCCGGTGGGGCAGTCTGGCCGGGATGCATGGCCCTCGCTGCATGCTTCCACTTTAGGCGGACGTGCTATGGGGGGCCGTCGGCGCGGGCCGAATGCGATGTGGGAATCGTCTTACGACGCGGGCGTGGGACGAAGGTCTCAGCCCTTCACGCAGACCACCTGGCGCAGGGTGTGGACGATCTCCACCAGATCGGCCTGGGCGGCCATCACCGCGTCGATGTCCTTGTAGGCCATGGGAATCTCGTCGATCACGCCGGCGTCCTTGCGGCACTCGACGCCTTCGGTGGCGCGCACCTGATCGGCCACGCTGAAGCGCTTCTTGGCCTGGGTGCGGCTCATGGTGCGCCCGGCGCCGTGGCTGCAGGAGCAGAACGCCTCTTCGTTGCCGAGGCCGCGGACGATGAAACTCTTCGCGCCCATCGAGCCGGGGATGATGCCCAGCTGGCCCCGGTGGGCGGCGACGGCGCCCTTGCGGGTGACGAGCACCTCGCGCCCGAAGTGGTTCTCGCGCTGCACATAGTTGTGGTGGCAGTTCACCGCCTCCACGTCGGCGGCGAAGGGCTTGGGGATGATCCGCCGGGCGGCGGATACAACCGCGCGCATCATCAGCTCGCGGTTGTGGCGGGCGAAATCCTGGGCCCAGCCGACGGCCTCGACGTAGTCGTCGAAATGCCGGCTGCCTTCGCTGAAGTAGGCCAGATCGCGGTCGGGCAGGTTGGCGATGTGCTGGCGCATGTCGTCCTGGGCCAGTTCGATGAACAGGTTGCCGATGGCGTAGCCCACCCCGCGGGAGCCCGAATGCAGCATGAACCACACCCGCCCGGCCTCGTCGAGGCACACCTCGATGAAGTGGTTGCCGGTGCCGAGGGTGCCCAGGTGCAGGCGGTTGTTGGTGCGTTCGAGCTTCGGGTATTTGCCGGTGATCTGCGCGAAACGCCCGGCAAGCTGGCGCCATTCGGCGTCGACGGCCTGCGGGGCTTCGTCCCAGGCGCCGGTGTCGCGGCGGCCGAAGGTCTTGCCGTGGGGCACGGCGGCCTCGATGGCGCTGCGCAGGGCGTGGAGGCTGTCGGGCAGATCCGCCGCGGTGAGCGAGGTGCGCGCCGCCATCATGCCGCAGCCGATGTCGACGCCCACCGCCGCCGGGATGATCGCCCCGACGGTGGGGATGACGCTGCCGATGGTCGAGCCCTTGCCCAGGTGCACGTCCGGCATCACCGCCAGGTGGCGGAAGATGAAGGGCATCCGGGCAGTGTTCATCAGCTGCTGGCGGGCGTCGTCCTCGACGGGGACGCCGTGGGTCCACAGCCGGATCGGCGCGCCGCCGGGAACGGGGAGGATGTCGTGGGTGGGCATGGGCGGATTATCGCCGATCGCCCGCCACAAACTTGATCCAGATCCGGTTGGCGGGGTGCTTCCGGCCGTAAAGTAGGTAGTGGCCCGTTCGCGATCGGTCCGATGAAGATCCACCCGCTCGCCATTCCCCAAGTCCTCGCCAGCGTGCGCGGTTCGGCGCGGGGGCTGGCGCGGCTCGCCGCTGGCGGGCCCGAAACGAATCCGGAGCGCTGTCATGACCGCCGACACCTTTGAAACCCTCCCCGCCACCATGCGCGCGATGGTCCTCCGCCGCCCGGGCGAACCGCTCGTGCCGGAGACCCGCCCCGTCCCGCGGCCCGGCCCCGGCCAGGTGCTGCTGAAGGTCGAGGCCTGCGGCGTGTGCCGCACCGACCTGCATCTGGTCGATGGCGAGCTGCCCGACCCGGTGCTCCCCATCATCCCCGGCCACCAGATCGTCGGCCGGGTGGCCGGGCTGGGCGACGGGGTGAGCGGCTTCGCCCCCGGCCAGCGCATCGGCGTGCCCTGGCTGGGCTGGACCTGCGGCACCTGCCACTTTTGCGCCAGCGGCCGCGAGAACCTGTGCGACCACGCCCGCTTCACCGGCTACCAGATCGACGGCGGCTACGCCGAATTCACCGTGGCCGACGCCCGCTACTGCTTTCCGCTGATGGAGTGCGCGGCGCTGCCCTCGGCGCTGGAACTCACCCCGCTGCTGTGCGCCGGGCTGATCGGCTACCGGGCGCTGCGCCTGGCGGGGGACGCGCAGCGGGTCGGCATCTACGGCTTTGGCGCGGCGGCCCACATCGTGGCCCAGGTGCTGCGCCACCAGCAGCGGCCCTTCTACGCCTTCACCCGCCCGGGCGATGGGGAAAGCCAGGATTTCGCCCGTCAGCTGGGCGCCGCGTGGGTGGGTGACGCCAGCCAGCGGCCGCCGGAGCGCCTCGATTCGGCGCTGATCTTCGCCCCCGCCGGGCCGCTGGTGCCGGCCGCGCTGGGCCATCTGGAGAAGGGTGGCGTGGTGGTGTGCGCCGGCATCCACATGAGCGACATCCCGACCTTTCCCTACGCCGACCTGTGGGGCGAACGGATGATCCGCTCGGTGGCCAACCTCACCCGGCAGGACGGCATCGACTTCCTCGACCTCGCCCCCCGCGTGCCGGTGCACACCGCGGTGACCCGCTTTGCGCTGGCGGATGCCAACCTCGCGCTCGACACCCTCCGCCGTGGCGCGCTGCAGGGTGCGGCGGTGCTGGCGATGGATTGAATCAGGTCGCGTCGCGCAGCGCCCTGGCGAGGTTCTGCAGCGCGGTGCGCAGCCCCTCTTCGACCACCGGATGGTAGAAGGGCGCGGCGAGGGCGTCCGTCACGGTGTCGCCGCGCTGGATGGCCCAGGCGAGCAGATGGGCGAGGTGCTCGGCGTCGGGCCCGAACAGTTCCGCCCCCAGCAGACGGCCGTCCGCCTTGCCGGCATACACCCGCAGCTCCCCCAGGTTGCGGCCCATCGTCCGGGCCCGACCCTGGTCGGCGAAGGACGCCGCGCCCTGGGCGAAGGCCACGCTGCGGCGGGTGAGGTCGGCGTGGCTGGCGCCCGCGATGGCCATCTGGGGATCGGTGAACACGATCGTCAGGGGCGTGCGGCGTTCCGCCGGACGCACGTCGGGGTAGCGGCCCGCGTTGTCGCCGGCGATGCGCCCTTCGTCGGCCGCTTCGTGGAGGACGGGACGATCGTCGTCCGCGTCGCCGGCGATGAACACCGGTGTGTCGCCGATCTGTCCGGTGGCCGGATCAAAAACCGGCCTGCCCCGCGCGTCGAGCGGAATGCCCGCCTTGTCGAGATCGAGCCCGGCAAGCGCAGGGCGGCGGCCGGCGGCGGCGAGCACGAAGGCAAAGCGTTCGCGGCACTCGTGGCCCCGCTCATCCTTCCAGGTGACGACCACGCCATCCCCGTCGCGGTCCACCTCGGGTTCGCCGACATTGCCGCTGTAGGGCAGGGTTGCGTTGATCCACGCCGCAACCGCGGCCTGCAGGGCCGGGTCGGTCAGCGGGCCGACCCGTTGGCTGCGCCCGAACAGCCGCACCCGCACCCCGAGCCTGTGCAGCGCCTGGGCCAGCTCCAGCCCGACCACGCCGGTGCCGACCACCGCCACCGATTCGGGCAGGGCGTCCCACTCGAACACGTCGTCGTTCACCACCAGTCGGTCGCCCAGGCGCTCCCGCCAGCCGGCCGGCACCGCGGGCGTGGCGCCCGTGGCGATGATGACGCGCGCCGCTTCGACGCACGTGTCGGCCACCCTCAGCCGGCCGGGCGCCTCGAAGCGGGCCCGCCCGGAAAGCTTGTGGGCGTCGGGCCAGCCATCGACCGTGTCGAGCACGAAGCCGACAAAGCGATCCCGCTCGCGGCGCACCCGCGCCATCACTGCCGCGCCGTCGATCTTCAGGCCGGCGACGGTGACGCCGAAGGGCTCTCCGGTGGCCACGGCGTTGGCGTGATCGGCGGCCGCGATCAGCAGCTTGCTGGGCATGCAGCCGACGCGGGCGCAGGTCGTGCCGTACGGGCCTTGCTCGATCACCACCACGCGGTCGGTGTGCTTGCGGGCAGCCTTGTATGCGCTCATTCCGGCCGAGCCGGCGCCGATGATCGCGACATCCACCTTGAGAGAATTCATGGAGAGGGCTCCTGTGGGGCGGCGGGGGCGTCCCGCCGGGTCTGCACGTACAACACGCACGCGCCGTAGAGGAAGATCTGCGCCGACGCGTAGCACCACACCAGCACGGCCGCCAGCGAGCCCGCGGCGCCGTAGGCCGAGGCGACACCCGCGTGGGTGAGATAGGCGGCGATCAGGTAGCGCCCGATGGCAAACAGTACCGTGACCACCAGCGCCGCCGGCAGCGCATCGAGCCAGCGCGTTCGCCCCGGTGCGAGGCGCGCCAGGAGCAGCGCGAACAACGCGGCGCTGAAGGCATTCATCAGCGTCAGGTCCACCAGCCCGGCGGCGATGTCGAGCCCCGGCATGTCTTTCCCCAGCCACGCCACCGCCGCGTGCATCGCGGCCTCGGCGAGCAGGGTCACGCCCAGCAGGAAGCCCACGCCGAGCGCCAGGGCGAGCCCGTTCAGGCGCCCGATGATCAAGGCCGACGTGGCGGAGCGGGCGACGGGCCGCACGTCCCAGATCGACGCCAGCGCCGCCTTGAGTTCGAGGAAGGTGACGCTCGCCCCCAGCAAGGTGCTGCCCATCGCCAGCCACGCGGCGGCGCCGCTGGCCTGGAGCCGTTCGAGCGCATTGCGGGTCATCGCGGCGATCACCAGGGCCTCCTCCGGGCCGAGCATGCGCTGGATGTACTCCCCGATGGCGTTCTGGGCGGTGGCGGTGCCCAGTAGTACCGCAATCCCCGCCGTGATGACGACCAGCAGCGGGGCGAGGGAGAACACCGTATAGAAGGCCAGCGCCGCACCGTGCCGGGGCGCATCGCGCTCGACGAACACCTTGGCGGCGGGCCACAGGGCGGCGGGTAGCGTGGCGAGGCGCGACGCCTGCCGCGCGGGCGCAGTCTCGGAGGCGGTTGGCGGGCGGGTAGGGGGCATGGCGCTCGACCCTGCTGAAGCGGCCAACGCGGAGGCGTTGGCATCACCCAGCCATTATGGGCGGATTGGCCGGCCACGCCATCGGGCCTCGCCGACATCCACGTAGGACTCGTCTGGCGCGGCGCGCTGGCTGTGGGCGCTGTCCTACGCGTGTTCTCGCGTCAGTCCGACAGCCTCGGGCGCGCGCTCCGGTTGAAATGACGACAGGCAGACTCGTAAAGAGGGCAGGACGCGGCGGCGCCCAAGGAGGAAACTGGTCAGGGTTCGAGATCGACGCTATCGACGAGATCGGGAATCCGCAAGACCACCTCACCCGGCGTGAGCCGCGTGAAAGCAGTGAGCAGCGACTCATCCGCCGTGACCGAGTAACCCATCGACCAGTTGCGGAACAGCCGGGGGCCGGCAAACGGCGTGGAGAGCAGCTCGGTGAACTGATGATGGCGCTCATCCTGACGAAGTTTCCGTACCAGATCGAGCACGGTGTCGTCGGCTCCTTCGATGTATTGAAAAAAGCGCCAGCCGTCGAAGACCAGGATGCCGGTGATGTTCGCGTTCCGGTTGTTCTTGCGTGAAACCTGAACGATTTCGTACACCCGGGTGAGGCTGACCTCAGGGCGGATGCAGCTGAGATAGGCGTACTGGTAGAGGTTTTCCATGGAATTTCCGTTCGGCGCAGTGAGTCCGGAGGAAATCTAGCGCGTCTGGCGAATCCTGGGTACGTCATAAGACATTGTGGTTGAGCGGTGTTTCTGATCTGTACAGAACCTTGTCCAGAAAATGGACACGGGCGCAATTTTCAGGGGGGTGACATGAGCGATACGTCTTGTGCGGCGTGCCCGCTGCGGGCGCAGGGGGGCTTCACGCGGGTCAGCGATGCGGAGCTGGCCTTCATCGAGAAATCCCGCCGGCGGGAATCCACCCTGGGGCCGGGCGAGGCGATCCTGCGGGAGGGCGAGTCCTCCAATCTGCTGTTCACCCTGAGGTCGGGCTGGGCGTTCCGGTTCCGCAGCCTGCCCGACGGCCGGCGGCAGATCCTCAATTTCCTGCTCCCCGGCGACTTCATCGGGCTCCAGGCGGAGCTCTCCGGCCAGGTGCCCCACGGTGTCGAAGCGCTCACCCCCGTGCGCCTGTGCGTCTTCCCCCGTGACGAGCTGTGGGATCTCTACCGCGGCTTTCCGGGGCTCGCCTACGACCTCACCTGGCTCAGCGCCCATGAGGAGCTGATCGTCGACGAGAACCTGCTCGGCGTTGGCCAGCGCAGCGCCATGGAGCGCATCGCCATGCTGCTGGTCCATCTCTACAAGCGCGCCCGCAGCGTGGGTGAGGGGGATGAATCCGGCGTCAATTTTCCCCTGAACCAGCAACACATCGCGGATGCCCTGGGCCTGTCCCTGGTGCATACCAACAAGTCGCTGCGGCGTCTGCGCGCCTACGGGCTGCACGAACTTTCTGCCAATCGTCTGCGCATCCTCAAGGTCGAAGCGCTGCAGCGGCTCGCAGACTATTACGCCTTGCCGTTGCGGGCGCGTCCCCTCATCTGATCACCGAGATGCTCACTCCCCATGAAGACATTCCGATGCAGCCAATGTGACCAGCCGGTCTATTTCGAGAACACCGCCTGCGCCGCCTGCGGGGTGGCGCTGGGCTACCTGCCCTCCGAGGCGGCCATGGCCGCCTTCGAAGCCGCGCCGGAAGGCCCCTGGAAGGCGCTTGGGAAACGCGTCACAGGCAAGTGGAAGCCCTGCGCCAACTACACCGGCCCGCAGGTCTGCAACTGGATGGTGCCCGCCGACGACCCGGCGGACCTGTGTTCCTGCTGCCGGCAGACCGAGGTGATCCCCACCCTGGAGAAGCCCGACAACCGCCTTTACTGGGCGCGCCTGGAGGCGGCCAAACGGCGCCTCTACTACGCCCTCGATACCCTGGGCCTGGATCGCCCGGGCCTCACCGAGGACCCGGAGCGTGGCCTGCGCTTTCAGTTTCTCGAAGCCGTCGAAGGCGGCGACCCGGTGCTCACCGGCCACGACAGCGGCTGCATCACCGTAAACATTGCCGAGGCCGACGACGCCGAACGCGAGGCACGCCGGGCGGCGATGGGCGAGCCCTACCGCAGTCTGCTGGGGCACTTCCGCCACGAGATCGGCCACTACTACTGGGATGCGCTGGTGGCTCAGGGCGGTTGGCTCGAGCCGTACCGCGCCCTTTTCGGCGATGAGCGCGCCGACTACGCCCAGGCGCTCGAGACGCACTACAGGGACGGCCCCCGTCCCGACTGGCCGGCGCATTTCATCAGCGCCTATGCCGCGTCCCACCCCTGGGAAGACTGGGCCGAAACCTGGGCCCATTACCTGCATGTGGTCGACGCCCTGGATACCGCCGACCACTGGGGGCTTCACCTGGACGGCTCAGCCGAGGGCCCGGCCGCTGCCGACCCGGGCGAGTCCTTCAGCAAGCCCTTCCGGGAGCGCCTGACGTTTGCGTGGCTGCCGCTCTCGCGCTTTCTCAACAGCATGAGCCGCAGTCTGGGTCATGGCGACGTCTATCCCTTCGTCCTGCCTGACCCCGTTCTCGACAAGCTGGCCTTTGTGGATGAGGTGGTGCGCAGCGCGAACGGCCTGGCCTGGCGCGACTGGCCCCCCGCACCACGGGAATGATGCTCCCACTCAAGTCCTGATTGCCCGGCGGCGCCCGATCGTGAGGATGTGATGAAACCCGTCTCCCTGTTTTCCCAGCATCTGTGGCGCCGCTTCTGGGCCATCGCCTCACCCTACTGGCGGGGCGAGCAGCGCCTGCGGGCGTGGGGCCTGCTCCTCGTGCTGGTGCTGCTGATGCTGGCCGAAACCCGCCTCGCGGTGATGCTCAACGCCCAGACCGGCGAGTTCACCTCGGCCCTCGCGGGTGGCGACCGGGATCGCTTCTGGACGGCGATCCGCACCTGCCTGCTGGTGCTGGCGGTCTTCGTGCCGGTGCACGCCCTGTACTACTACGCCCGCGACTACATGGGCATCCACTGGCGGCGCTGGCTCACCTACAGCCTCCTTGGGCGGTATTTTGCGCGGCGTCGGTATTACCGGCTGGGCATCAGCGACGAGATCGACAACCCCGACCAGCGCATCGCCGAGGATGTGAATGTCTTTACCCAGCGCTCGCTCTACTTCCTGCTGATCTTCATCGGCTCGTTGATGCAGCTGGTGGCCTTCAGCAATGTGCTGTGGTCGATATCGCCGAAGCTGGTGTATTTCCTCGCGGCCTACGCCACCGTCGGCACCGCCCTCGCGGTGGGTGTGTTCGGCATGCCGCTGATGCGGCTCAATTTCCTGCAGCTGCGGCGCGAAGCCAACCTGCGCTACGGCCTCGTGCGGGTACGCGAGAACGCCGAATCCATCGCCTTCTACGGAGGCGAGGCGCCCGAGCTTCAGCAGATCAAGGGGACTTTCGCCGCGGCGTACGCCAACTACCGCCGGCTGATCCGCAAGCAGTTCGGACTCAACCTGTTCCAGCAGGCGTACAGCCAGCTCACCCTCGTCCTGCCGAGCATCATCATTGCCGACGCGGTGTTGTCGGGCGAGGTCGAGGTCGGGCGCGCGATCCAGGCCGCCGGCGCGTTTGCGGTGGTGCTCAGTGCGGTGTCGTTGATCGTCGAGAACTTCGAGAGCCTCAGCCGGTTTACCGCCGGCATCGACCGGCTCGACACCCTCGCCCGGGCGCTCGAATCGGAGCCGGGCGCCGGCCCGTCCGAGCGCCGCATCCGCAGCAGCGACGGCAGCACCCTCGCAGCCCGCCACGTCACCGTCGAGACGCCCCAGGGTGAGCAGACCCTGGTCACCGACCTCAACTTCGAGCTGCCCACTGGCGGCGGGCTGCTCATCGTCGGCCCCAGCGGCTGCGGCAAGAGTTCGCTGCTGAGGGCGATCTCGGGCCTGTGGAACAGCGGCGAAGGCGAGATCCAGCGCCCGCCCGACATCGACACCCTGTTCCTGCCCCAGCGGCCCTACATGCAGATCGGCAGCCTGCGCAGCCAGCTGCTCTACCCACGCCCAAACCGCGATGTGGACGACGCCCACCTCGCCGATGCACTGGACGCCGTGCAACTTGGCGGGCTGATCGAACGCTGTGGCGGACTCGACCAGGAACTCGACTGGTCGCGGGTGCTCTCCATCGGCGAGCAGCAGAGGCTGGCCTTTGCCCGGCTCCTCCTCATCAACCCCCGGGTGGCCATTCTCGACGAGGCCACCAGCGCCCTCGACAGCGCCAACGAAGCCGTGCTCTACCGCCGCCTGCGCGAGCGCAACACCACCATCGTCAGCATCGCCCACCGGGAATCCCTGCTCACCTACCACACCCATGTGCTCGAACTCACGGGCGGAGGCGGCTGGCGTCTGCTGACGCCGGAAGAATTCAGGCGGCGGAACGACGTCGATACCCCGGCGCCGGCGGTGGCGGTGGTCTGACCCGTCGCGGCGCAAACGAAGCCGACCCACCCGGCGATCCCTCTGATGGCCTGCCTGATGTGCTGCATCGGGCAGGCCATTTCCTTTTTCAGGATTCCCACACGGCCGTAAGCGCATTCTCACATTCCATTCGGATGGGGCCGACTGCCCGGGAAAACGCGCACCGCTAAAGTAGAACCATGCAGAAACCACTGCATCACCGCGAAACAGGGCCTCAGCCCGGATCGCAGATCAACCCGAAAAGGAGAAGCACCATGAACCGCGACATCATCGAAGGCAACTGGAAGCAACTCAAGGGCAAGCTCAAGGAACAGTGGGGCAAGCTCACCGACGACGACATCGACGTGATCGAAGGCAAGCGCGAAGCGCTCGCCGGCAAGATCCAGGAACGCTACGGCATCACCAAGGACGAGGCCGAAAAGCACGTCAAGGAATGGGAAAAGAAGTTCGACGCCTGATCGTCGCGCCCTGACCTCAACCTGAACCCAGGAGAACCGCCATGCTGCACTACGCCGTCGTCTTCTTCGTGATCGCGCTGATCGCCGCCGTTTTCGGTTTTGGCGGGATCGCCGCGGGTGCGGTGGGAATCGCGAAGACCCTCTTCTTCATCTTCCTGATCCTCGCCATCGTGAGTTTCATCTTCAACGGCGCACGCGGTAAGGGATAAGCCCGCCGCCAGCCAAGGAAAGTCGGGGGCAGATCGAAAGGTCTGCCCCCGACTTCTTGCGTGGACGGCGGGTTTCCGCGCGGGCCGCCAGGGCAAAGCTCAGGGCTTGGCCGGCGTCTCCCGGCGTTTGGCGAGGAGGGCGGCGCACGGCGTGTCTTCCGCGCCACCGGTCTCGATGAGGGCAAGCAAGGCAAGCGGCGGGGAGATCAGCCCCAGCGCCACCGCCCCCGCGATCCGCGACCCCAGGGGGATCGGTTCCGGTCCGACCACCGGCGCGGCAAAGCTGCCGCCGAGATACAGCGGCCCGCGCAGGGCCAGCAGGCTGCCGTCCTTCGGTTCCGTCCGCAGGTGCAGGTCGAACTGCTCGTCGCGCAGGCTGATCGTGCCCTGGCCGATCACCCGGCTGCGGGTCGTGTCGAGCACGAGGGTGCGCGGCTTGAGCACGCCGCCGCTGGCCGTCATGTCGCCCACCAGACAGCGGATGTCCTCCTTCTGGCCTCCCGACAGCCAGGTGAGCAAGGCATTGGCCACGTCCAGGTTGGCCAGCCGCACCAGCAGGCGGTTGGTGCTGCCGCCGGTCATCGCCACCGCCACCTCGCCGTCGGCGCTGCCCAGCAGCTCGGCCACCGACTGGCCCCGCATGGCGAGTTTCGCTTGGCCGCCCAGGAGCCCCGACGTGAAGTTGCGCGATTCGGTGCCGGGCATCAGTTCGCGCAGCTGAAGCCGGGTGGCGCGCACATCCAGCATGGCCTTGGCAGGCTGACTGCGGGCGTCGAGTTCCAGCCGCCCATCCACCTTGCCCTTGGCCAGCCCCAGCCGCAGGGGCGCCAGGGTGACGCGACGGTCGTCGATGCGCAGATGGCCTTCCGCCGCCTCCAGGGGCAGGCCGGTGTTGCGGATGTCGTCGATGGCGAAATCAATGTCCACGTCGGCCGCGGCGATCTTCTCGAAGCCGAGAGCGCGGGATGGCAGCACCTTGCCCGGCCGTGGCGCGATCTCCTGCCCCGATGGGGCGCGGGCGCCGATGAAGCCCGACAGATCCGATAGATCCAGGCGGCGCGAGCGCAGGCGCCCTTCCAGCCGTTGGGGTTGGGTGCTGCGATCGACTAGGAAGGTGCCGCGCAGGTCGCTCGACCCGACCAGGCCGTCCAGGTCGTCGAACTGCCAGCGCTGGCCGCTGTGCACCAGATGCCCGGCGAGCCGATAGGGCGGGGTGGCGGGCAGCGGCACGCCGGTCAGGGCGTAGAGCGGCGCGAGGCTCGGGCCGGCGAGGGTGAAGCGGATGTCCAGCCCGTCGAGGTCCGGCAGGTTTGCGGCGCTGCCGGCCACGCTGAAACGGGTGGCGCCGATGTTGCCGCTGGCATCCACGGGATAGGGCTTCGCGCCATCGAGATAGCCCTCGACGCTCCCTGCCTTGCCCCGGATGTCGAGGGCCTCGCCCTGCCAGCGCCCGGTGGCGGTGAAGCGCAGCGCGCCGCCCGTGTCGTCGCTGGCGACGCGTAACTGCACGTCGGTGCGGCGCGAGGGCAGGCGGGCCGAGAGCACGCTGTCGCGAATGCGGATCGTGCCCAGGCGCAGCGCCGGTGCGCTGCCGCCGGAGTCCTTGCCGAGCAGCCAGTTGCCTTTGCCGTCGGCGTCTTCTTCAAGGTGAATGTTGGCGCCGTCCAACTCGATGCCGTCCAGCACCCACTCGCCCCGCAGCAGGGCACGCAGGTCGACGGAGAAACTCAGCCGCCCGACGGCGGCCAGATGGGGCGCCTTGCCCCCGGTGACATTCGCCACCGAAAGCCCGTCGGCGCTGAAGCTCGGGTGCAGGCTCCACGGCCGGACCGACAGCGGCCCGGTGATCCGGAAAGTCCGCTCCAGGCGGTCGCTCGCGATGTGCTCGATCGGCCTGCGCAGCAGGTTCCAGTCGAACAGGGCGACGCCGAGCCCAATGACGGCGAGGGCCGCCGCGGCGGTGCGCAGGCGTCGTTGGCGGCGCGTGGAAGGGGAGGCGGATGGGGAGGCGGATGGGGAGGCGGATGGGGAGGCGGATGAGGGCATGGCGGTGGTACCAGACGTATACAGCTCACATCTTATGCACGTCCGTCCGGCGCCGGTGTCGGTGCCGGACGAGCCCGTTGTCGGAATCCTCCTTCAGTATGACACGGCACAACCCGCCATCCGGCGGGCCTGGCGCGGCTGACGTGCCGCGCCGCCCCCGCGCCCCTCCCACGCCGCCGACGGTCGATTCCTACATTGCATTCGGCGCTTGTCGGACATATCGGCTCCCGGCCCACGCATAAAGTGAAGCCATGGAAACGCGGACGTCAGCCTTCAAACGACAGACGTGCTTCCTCAAACCCCAGAACTTCAGGAGAACGCCATGAAACAGCCCGTTACCCGAATCCTCGTTGCCAGCCTGCTGGCCCTCGCCACGGCCTCCTCGGTGTATGCCGCCGACAAGATGCACACCGAGAAGACCGACAAGTCTGCCGCCGCGCAGTACGTCGATGACGCCTCGATCACCGCGAACATCAAGGCCAAGCATGCCGAAGACAAGTCGGTCCGGGTGACGGCGATCGGCGTCGAAACCAAGAACGGTGTCGTCCAGCTCTCCGGCTTCACCCCGTCCAACACCGAGAAGGCGCGTGCCGAAGAGATCGCCAAGACGGTGCCCGGCGTGAAGTCGGTGAAGAACGACATCATCGTCCGCGCCAACTGATCGTGACCTGAGCCCGCCCGGCAATGTCGCCAGCGGCGGGCCTGCAGCCCCCACAACCCCGACAGGAGATTGTCATGAACACCATCGAATCCACCCCCGCCAGCACCTCCACCCCGAGCAGCCTGCGCCAGGTTGCGAGCGAACTTCAGGACAACGCGCGCGACGCGATCCCGGGTGTCCGCCGTCAGGTGGACGCCGCCGCCGACGCCACCCGCGATGCCGCCTCCAGCCTGATCGACAACCTGCGCTCGGCGGCCAAGGATGCGGCCGGCGTGCTCCGCCGCGATGCCCACCACTCGAAGGACGTGGCCGAGCGCTACATCGGCAGCAACCCGTGGCGCGCAGCCGCGATGATCGGCGCCGCCGGCCTGCTGCTCGGCGCCGTGCTCACCCGCCGCCGCTGAACCGGGTCGTGAATGACCCCCAGGCACCGGCCCCGGCAGCTGTCGGGCCGGTGCACCAAGACAACAACAGGAGCCCCACGATGAAGCACCGAACCCTTCCCCTGGCGCTGGCCCTGGTCCTCGGACTGGGCGCCTGCACGACGATGACCGATACCCAGCGTAACGCCGGCCTGGGCGCCGTGGGTGGCGCAGTGGGCGGCGCCCTCATCGGCAAGGCCACCGGCAGTGACAAGGTGGGCCGCGATGCGGCCATCGGGGCAGGCCTGGGCGCCCTCGGTGGCTACGTATGGTCGCAACGCATGGAAGCCCAGCGCCAGGCCATGAGCCAGGCCACGGCCGGCACCGGCGTCGAGATCAGCCGCACCGCCGACGACCAGCTCAAGCTGGAGATTCCCAGCGACATCTCCTTCGACGTGGGCCGCAGCGACATCAAGCCCGACATGCGCCCGATCCTCGCCCGTTTCGCCCAGACCTTGAAGGACAACCCGGCGACCGCCATCCGCATCGTCGGCCACACCGACAGCACCGGCGGCGAGGCCGTGAATCGCCCCCTGTCGCTGGACCGCGCCATGAGCGCCCGGGATTTCCTCGTGGACCGTGGCGTTGCCGCGTCGCGCGTGGGCGTCACGGGGCGCGGCGAGCAGGAACCGATCGCCAGCAACGCCACCGAAGCCGGCCGGGCGAAGAACCGCCGGATCGAGATCTTCGTGGGCGAGCCGGGCAAGTAAGCCCGCGGACAGGAGGGATCGAACCATGCGTGGAGTCAGCCTTCATCCAGGGGAGCCCGCCTGGGCGCCGCCCGGACAATGGGACTGGACCGTCGCCCTGTCCTTTGTCGGCACCGTCCTCCTCAGCGTCGGCATGCTCTTCTCGAACGTGGTCTTCGGTCATTCCGGCGACCAGCGCTGCGCCGCGGAAACGGCGCGCCTGCACCGGATGATCGGTCCGGTGGCGTGGCATGTCGCCAGCCCGTGTCCAACCCCGCCCCGAGGCAGTCGTTGATCGACCCGTCTGGGGGCGACGCGCGCCCTCATCCGATCATCGACCAGCCCTCTCCCAGTGCTCCATTTCCCGGGCCGGCAGCTCCTTCGTGGGCTGCCTTTTTTTCTTGGCGCGTAAGACCTCACCTACGCCAACTTCGGCCATCCCCTGACGAATCAGAAAATCAGCATTCACTAAACTACAAATGAGGAAACAGGGCGCGGCGCATCCCCAGGCGGATGGCAACGCGCCGCTTCAGACGGATAGAACTCAGGAAGACGCTGCCATGGATGCCCAAGCCCCCACACCCCTCCGGGTGGTCTTGATCGAAGATTCGGCCGTATTGCGTGACTTGCTCACGGCCATGCTCGGTGGGATCGAACATGTCGAAATCGTCGGCACGGCCGACAGTGAAGTCGATGGACTGCTCGTGCTCAAGCGCGAACGACCCCACCTCGTCATCGTGGATCTCGAACTTCGCAACGGCACCGGCATGGGCCTGCTCGCCGCCCTGCACGCCACCCCCGAGCGCTTCGGCACTCCGCGTACGGTGGTGTTCTCGAACCACTCCCACGCCGTGGTCCAGGCCAAGTGCCGGATGCTCGGCGCCGCGGCCTTCTTCGACAAGTCCTTCCAGATGGACGAGCTGCTCAGTTTCATCGAGGGCGAGGCCGGCGCGCACGCCCTTGCCCTCGCCTGAACAGGCCCCCACCGCCACGCCGTAGGATTCGTCCGACATCGCGCTGCTGTCCTCTCCGACATCGAAGCACCTGCCGCCGGCCCATCATGGATGCATGACGGTGGTGGGTGCCGCAAGGCCCCGCCGGACCGTCTCCGATCCCCAACCCATCAGGAGAAAGTCATGGCCAAGGAAACCCCGAGCGATTCCGCCTTCCTCACCGACGTGAAGACCCTGCGCGCCCGCGCCCGCAAGCAGATCGAAGACGGCGCCCTCACGCCCGACTACGAACTCGACCCGGACCAGGCGATCCACCTGCTCAACAACGCCCTCGCCACCGAGCTGGTGTGCGTGCTGCGCTACCGCCAGCACGCCATCGCCGCCACCGGCATCCACTCCGAGCCGATCGCCGCCGAGTTTCTGGTGCATTCCAACGAAGAGCTGGCCCACGCCGATCTGCTCGCCAAGCGCATCGTCCAGCTGGGCGGCACCCCGATGATGGACCCGGCCGGCCTCACCGAGCGCAGCCACGCCGAATACGTCGCCTGTGACGACCTCAAGCAGATGATCCGCGAGAACCTCGTCGCCGAACGCATCGCCATCGAAAGCTATCGCGAGCTGATCCGCTTCTTCGGCAACAAGGATTCCACCACCCGATCAATGCTCGAAGGCATCCTCGCCACCGAGGAAGAACACGCCGACGAGCTGGCCGACCTGCTCGAATGACCGCCGCCGCTGCCGGCCCGGGCCTACAGCAAGCCCGACGCGATGTTGATCGTCAGGGCCAGCAGGGTGGTGTTGAAGGCATACGCCAGCGTGCAGTGGAGCAGGCCCAGCCGGCGCATCTGGCGTGAGGTGAACGACACGTCGGCCGTCTGGGCCGACGTGCCGATCACCGCCGCGAAATAAACGAAATCCCAGTAATCCGGCGCCTCCTCGCCGGGAAACTGCAGCCCGCCGCCGCGATGCGCCGATTGATCCCGGTAGTAATCGTGGGCGTAATGCAGCGCAAACATCAGATGGATGAAGGCCCAGGCAGTTGCGATGGTGAGCGCCGACAGCGCCAGCCGGCCATTGCGCAGCGCCTCATCGGCGCCCTTCACATTGCTCAGCTCCAGCACGATCGCCGCCAGGCAGGCCACCGTGGCCACGATCACCCCACCCAGCACCGCAAACTTCCCCTCATCCTCCTGGATCGCCCGGTGCCGCATGCTCGAATGGGTGGCCCGCGCCATCATCACCCCCGCCAGCGCCAGATACAGCAGCGTGCCCACGTTCCACGCCAGCAGCAGACGCGACGTCTCCCGCCCATCCAGCACATCCGGGCTGAAGAGATAGGTCAGCACCCCGCACAACACCGCCCCATAGAGCCGCGGCCGTGCCAGGAACAGCCGTAAGAGCCGGTTGCGACGGTGCCGGGGCGACGGTGGAGGCGGGGTGGTGGTGGGGTTCATCGGCCGATCATAGCGCCTTGGTGCCGCGCGGCAACCGGATGCCATTTCGGGCGCCGCCGCCGTGAGGCACAATTCCGGCATATCGATCAAGCATCCGCCGGCCAGTCTGGCGCGGCATGCGCAGCCGGGAACCGCCGCGATGGCCCGCCATAAGCACATCCTCTCCAACCCGCCCGTCCCCAGCGCGGACGACATCTTTACCGACCGGGAGGCCGCGCGCGACGTGCTGCGCGGCTTCTTCGACGAACTCCTCGCCCGGCCCTTCGCCCCTTCCCGGCCGCTCATCCAGGTGTTCCACGGCGTGGGCGGGGCCGGCAAGTCGGCCCTGTGCAAGAAGGCGGTGGATGACTATCGCGCCGACATGTCGGACCAGGGGGGCTACCCCCTCGCCTTCGCCCATGTCGATCTTGACAACGACCGCGTCACGCCCGCCTATCCCGTCTTCGATCTGTTTGCGGGCCGCCTGCGCCCCGCGCTCAAGGATGCCGGCTGCGCGCTGCCGCTGTTCGACCTGTACTGCCTGGCGTGGCATGGCAGCAGCCTTGGCGACGGCCGCGTCAGCGCCGAAGAGGTGCAGGATTTTCTCGGCACCCAGCAGAAGGCTGCCGAAGTGGCGGGTTCGTTCTGGGCGCCGCTCACCGACTTCGCCACCTCGCTCAAAGCTGTCGACCTCGTCCGCAAGGCCGGTATCGCCTTCCGCGCCGCACGGCAGGCCCGGCGCTACGCCCAGCGCTTTCCCGGCCTGGAGCTGACCGAACTCCGCGAGGCCGACTTCAAGCGGCACGCCGCCGAAGTGCTCGCGGGCGATCTGCTGGATTTCCTTACCGAACAGGGCGAGCGCAATGGCCACCCCCGCGCGGTGTGTATTACCCTCGACGGCTTCGAGCGCATCCAGTCGGCCGCCTGCGCCGACGACGCCCAATGGGCGCTGCAGGAACTATGCAGCCGCCTCGCTGTGCACGATCCGCAGCCCCGTTGCGGTTTCGCGCTGTTCGGCCGCAACCGCCTGCAGTGGCGCGAACTCTACGACCAGCGCGATGATGCCCCGGAAGACACCTGGGATGCCCTGCTGGAACAGCACCTCGTAGGCGGCCTCGGCGAAGACGACGCCCGTCACTTCCTCGACCGTGCCGAAGCCTGGTACGCCGCCCGCCCCGCCGACCCCCACTGCGCCGCCATTCTCCCCATCGTTCGCGGTGAGCGCGAGGCCATCCTCGACGCCGCCGAAGAGTCTGCCGGCGAGCAGCCGGCGCGCATCTTCCACCTCTACTCCCTCGATCTGGCCCTGCGCCAGATCGGCAGCCACCACCGTCACTTCGACGCCGGCAAGCATCTTGGGCGTGGCCACAAGGATCTGCAGCAGCGCTTCCTGCGCTACATGGACGAGACCCTGCGCAGCGCCATGCAGGCGCTCGCCCTGGCCCTCACCTTCGATGAAGCCGTGTTCCGTCTGCTGGTTGAAAAGCACGCGATCAAGGACATGCCGATCCAGGGCTTCCACGATCTTGTCGGCCCCGGCAACGGCCATGTGCTGCCCACGGGCGCGGGCTACCGCTTCCACGGCAAGATGCAGGAAGCCCTGCTCGCCCACCTCCACGACCAGCCTAACGGTTCGCAGAAGGCGGCAACGGTCATCGAAATTCTCGTCGACCACTACGCCGGGCAACTGGCGGGGGCGGTCGAACGTAAGGAGACCGAAGCGATGCAGGCTGTCTATGTCCGCGCCGCAGATATCCTGCTTGTCCACGCCGAAATGGGGCTGTTCGACGTAGCGGTGTTCGGCTCGGCCTTCTTCGCGCTGGATAATGCGCTTCCCGACGGACTACTGCTCCGTACGCGCCTTGCCACATGGACCCGAGCTGCGGCGATCCTGGGTACGCGGCGAACGGGTGGGGATGAAGACACTCTGCTGGCCCGCAACCAAATAGCTCACTTCACCGGCCAGAGCGGGGACGCGGGCGCGGCGCTGGCAATGTACGAGGCACTGCTGCCCGATGTGCGGCGGGTCCTCGGCTCAGACCATCCGGATACGCTCACTACGCGCAGCAACATCGCGGGTTGGACAGGTCAGACCGGCGATGTTGGCACTGCGTTGGTACTGCTCAAGGATTTGCTGTCCGACCGGCAGCGGATACTCGGTTCCGACCATCCAGATACGCTTAGGACGCGTATGAACATCGCTGCTTGGACGGGTGAGAGCGGTGAGGCGGCTATGGCGCTTGAAATGCTTGAGACGCTGCTGCCCGAGTTGCAGCGGGTACTTGGCCCCGACCATTCCGATACACTCACTGCGCGCCACAACATCGCCACCTGGACCAGTAGGTGTGGCAACGTGGGTATCGCACTGGCGCTGTTTGAGGCGCTGCTGTCCGACCGGGAGCGAAAGCTTGGCCACGACCATCCGGAGACGCTCGCCACACGTAACAATATCGCTGCCTCTACGGGCGAGAGCGGTGACGCGGCAAAAGCGCTGGCGCTGTTTGAAGTACTGCTACCCGATGTGCAGCGGGTACTCGGTGTCGATCATCCGGAGACGCTTATCACGCGTAACAACATCGCGCACTGGACCGGCGAGTGTGGCGATGCGGCCAAGGCGCTGACGCTGTTCAAGGCACAGCTGCCCGACCAGCAGCGGCTGCTAGGCCTCGACCATCCTGATACCCTCAGTACATGCCACAACATCGCTGCCTGGACCGGCATCTCTGGCGACAAGGGCACGGCGCTGGCGCTGTTTGAGGTGTTGCTGCCCGATCGGCAACGCGTGCTCGGCCCCAACCACCCGGACACTCTTGCAACCGCCGACTGGATCGCCCAGCTCCAGCAACGTCTGCACCCTCCCCCCCCAAATCACCACCGCCCCGCCCGCAACGCCCCCTGCCCCTGCGGCTCCGGCAAGCGCTTCAAGCATTGCCACGGGCGACACGGGTGAATGATCGGCGGGCTGGCGGTGTAGTTTGCCCCGCCGTTCCCCTGCGCCTGCCCGCGGGCTGTACTGCGGGGGCAGCTTTGGTGACCGGTCCGTGCGCTCCGTCCGTAGGTCGGACTTCAGTCCGACAGCATGGCTTGGATGGGTGTTGGTGTCGGACTGAAGTCCGACCTACAGGGTGGGCGGTGGGGGAGAGTGCGGGGTGGGCGGAGGCGTTGCCCGCGTGCGATGCGCTTTATGTCTCGTGCCCGTCTCCAGGCCTCAGGCGCCTATCCCGGAGCCTCACGCGACTATCTCCGGGATACTCGCGACCCTCTCCCGGATAGGCGCGTCATGCCTGGAGTCCCTCGCTTCGGGCAAAAAGTCCCAGGTTTTGGATTTCGGGATACAGGGGGTGTGTCGTCCGGATAGGCGACCTCGGTCTTTTTGTCTCTCGCGTGGGGCAAAAAGACCAAACACTGGGGCTTTGTGAGTGACGTGCCCTATCCGGGTGACACTGGATCGGTGTCCCAAAGTCTCTCGCCTGGGGCTTTGGGAGTGAGGCATCCATTCCCGGAGTGCCAGGTTTGGGGCTTTGAGCGGGTCGGCCGGGGCTTGGGGAAGGTCGGGCCGGGCCAGGGGATTGTGCTGCCGGTCCGGGAGCGGGGCCGGCGGGATGTTGTGCGCCTGCCCCGGGGCGCCGTGGCGGCCCCGCCGGTGGGTGAGGCGCAGGCGCGGGGAGGCGATCAGGCCGCGGGTTTGCCGGGGTCGCGGGGCTTGCGGGAGAGGCGGACCTGCATGGCTTCCTTGAGGGAATCCAGCGCGGTGCCCTTGCCGGCGATCTTGGCGAAGCGGTAGCCGTCGAGGGCGGCGCTCATGATGTCGCTGCCCAGGGCCAGCTCGGTGTCGTCGGCGCGGTCGGTGAGGGTGCGCAGGCGCTGCAGGCGCGGGCGCAGGGCGTCGAGGGCCGCCAGATCGAGGCGGTATTCTTCCAGCGAGAAATCGCCCGGCACCATGCCGGGGTTCTGGCGCAGCACCATCTCGGTCTGGCGGCAGAAAGCCTCGGATTTGTCGCCCATCTTGAGGGCCTGGTGGCGCTGCTCGGGGCTGAGCACGATGAGCCGGTCGAGCTTGGCTTCAAGCACCGCCAGGGCGCCGTCGATGGCGTCGAGCTCGGCGGGGCTGAATTCGATGGATACGAGGTTTTGATTCATCAGAGGGCTCCTGGGTGTGGATGAAAAACGCTGGCGATGACCACGGGCTTAGCGGCATGTCATTTGCGGGGGGCGATGATATCCCAATTCAATGCCTTCTGGATGGCTTTGGGGGCGTGCCGTCAGCGCCGCTCCACAGCGCATCCGGTGCGTGCTGGCGGCGGCATCAGGGTGGTTGGGGGGCGGGCCCGAAGCGCTGGCCAATCACGCCGTTGTGCCCTTCGGGGTGGCGCCGATTGCCGCGCCGTTCGGTGCTGGCAGGATTGCCGCAGGGCTGTGGGGGCGGAAGAGGGCGCGCGGATGTGTTAAAAACCCGCCTTCCCCCGCGTTTCCGTCCGCTCCGATGTCGCTTCCGCCCGCCTTACTGCGCACCTTCGACCGTCTCCGCCTGTTGCTGGCCCGCCTGCGCCGGCCTACGGGGCGGGAGGTGTGGCGGGGGGCATTGGGCGTGGTGCTGGCTTTCGTGCTGTGGGTGCTGGTGCTGATCCCCTTCACGCCGGGCATCGGCGACATCCGCAAGGCCAAGGTGGAGCAGCCGGCGCGGGTGCTGTCGGCGGATGGCAAGGAGCTGGCGGTGTTCAAGTGGGCCAACCGGGAATGGGTGGGGCTGGCGGACATCTCGCCGCAGGTGACGGCCGCGCTGATCGCCACCGAGGACCACCGCTTTTTTGATCACCACGGCATCGACTTCTACCGCCTGGGCGGGGCGATGCTGCGCACCTTCTCGGGCGACAAGCAGGGCGGCTCGACGCTGACCCAGCAGCTCGCCCGCAACCTCTTCCCGGACGAAGTGGGCCGCGCCCGCTCCATCAACCGCAAGCTGAAGGAGGCGATCACCGCGCTCAAGATCGAGGCCGTGTATTCGAAGGACGAGATCCTCGAGACCTACCTCAACACGGTGCCCTTCCTCTACAACGCCTGGGGCATCGAGATGGCGGCGCGCACCTATTTCGACAAGCCGGCCCGCAGGCTGGACGTGCTGGAGGCCGCCACCCTGGTGGGCATGCTCAAGGGCAACAGCTACTACAACCCGGTGATCAACCCCGAGCGCGCGGTGGCCCGCCGCAACACCGTGCTGGCCCAGATGGTGAAGCGCGGCAAGCTCGACGAAAACCGGCTGGAATCCCTGCAGAAGAAGCCCCTGCGCATCGACTTCGAGCGCCAGCTGGAAGCCCCCGGCCCGGCTCCCCACTTTGCCCAGCAGGTGCGCAAGTGGCTGATCGGCTGGGCCGACAGCAACGACTACAACATCTACGCCGACGGGCTGGTGGTGCGCACCACCATCGACGCGCGCCTGCAGGCCCAGGCCACCCAGGCGGTGATCCGCCGCGGCAACCAGTTGCAGGGGCTGGCCGATCAGGCCTGGGCCGGGCGCAAGGGCTGGGCGGGCAGCCCCGAGCTCGTCTCGGCCTTCATCCGCGAATCGAAGGAATTCCGCGCCGCCGTGGCCGCCGGCCAGACGCCGGAGGAGTCCGAGGCCCGCCTCGCCGCCGACAAGGCCTTCATCGACGCCCTGCGCCGCGACAAGACCCGGGTGCAGGTGGGCTTCGTCGCCATCGACCCGCGGGGCGGGCAGATCCGCGCCTGGGTGGGCAGCCGGGATTTCGTGCAGGACCCCTTCGATCACGTGCAGCAGGCCCGCCGCCAGCCCGGCTCCACCTTCAAGCCCTTCGTGTATGGCGCGGCCTTCGACAAGGGCCTGCGCCCGGACGACACGCTGATCGACCAGCCGGTGGACATCCCGCTCCCCAACGGTGAGCGCTGGCAGCCCACCGACGAGGCGCCCCCGAGCGGCAAACCCATGACGCTGCGGGACGGGCTGGTGTATTCCCGCAACCGCATCACCGCCCAGCTGGTGGAGCAGGTGGGCGCGGATCGCGTGGCGAAGCTCGCCCGCGCGATGGGCGTGCGCCAGAGCTCGCTGGAGGCGGTGCCGTCCCTGGCCCTGGGCACCAGCCCGGTCACGCTGCGCGAGATGGTCGCCGCCTACACCACCATCGCCAGCGGCGGCGAATATCGCGAGCAGATCTTCGTGGCCCGCATCGAGGACAAGGATGGCAAGGTGCTGGCCGAGTTCGCCCCGGCCGAGCCGGAAAAAGCCCTCGACCCCGCCGCGGCGTGGACGCTGCTGGACGTGATGCGCGGCGTGGTGGACCGGGGCACCGGCGTGGCGATCCGCAACCAGTTCGGGCTCTCTGCCGACCTCGCCGGCAAGACCGGCACCACCCAGGACAACACCGACGGCTGGTTCATCCTGATGCATCCGCAGCTGGTGGGCGGCGCGTGGGTGGGCTTCAACGACAACCGGATCACCCTGCGCAGCGACTACTGGGGCCAGGGGGCCAAGAGCGCGCTGCCGATCGTGGGCGACGCCTTCCACTACGCCCTGCGCAACCGGCTGGTGGATGGCAAGGCGCGCTTCGTGTCGAAGGAGACGCCGGGCCTCTTCCGGCGCGGCTGGAACTGGGTGACCGGGCTGTTCGCCAGCGCCGAGCCCGAGGCGCCGCCCCCCGAACCCCGCCGCAGCCGCCGCGCGCCCCGCCCGGAAACGCCGCCGGCTGAGCCCGAGGCACCGCCCGTGCCGGTGGCCCCGGCCCCCGACTGGACGCCGCCCACTCCGCCGCCGGACGAACCCGTTCCGCCGCGGCCGGCGGGCTGACCGCCCAACCCCGTTCCGACGAATCTGCCGAGACATCCATGACCGACGACGACCGCGACGCCCAGGCGGCACGCTTCCGCCGCAGCAACGCCGAGAAGGACGCCCGGGTGGCCTCGGTGCGCGCCCGCCTGAATACCGGCAATGCACCGCGGCAGCCTTCCGGCGGCGGCCCATCCGGCTGGCTGGGCCCGGCGCTGTTCTGGACGGTGCTGCTCGCCCTCGCCGCCGGTGGCGCCAGCCTGTGGCTTGACCGGGAGCGGGGCGACACGGCGGTGCGCGTGCTCCCCGGCGATCGCCTGGAGCTGCGCCGGGGCAGCGGCGGTGGCTACCGGGTGCCCGGCGAGGTCGCGTCGCGGCCGGTGAGTTTCATCGTCGATACCGGTGCCAGCCTCACGTCGATCCCCGCCCGGCTGGGGGCCGAGCTGGGTATCCGCGAATGTCCGGCGGTGGGTTTCGACACCAGCCGCGCCGACGAGCCCGGCTGCTGCCGCCGCGAGACCTTCCACACCGCCAGCGGCACCACCGAGGGCTGCGTGGCCCGGGTGCCGTCGATCCGCTTCGGCGGCTTCGAGGTGCGCAACGCCCAGGTGGCGGTGATGCCGGCGCTGGGCGACCACGCGCTGTTGGGGATGAACGTGCTGCGCCACTTCAGCCTGGTGCAGCAGGGCGGCACCCTCAGCATCAGCCCGGGGGCGGCGAAGTGATGCCCGTGCGCTATCCCCTGGCGATCGTCGGCGCCGGGGCGCTGGGGCTGCACTTCGCGGCCCGGCTGGCGAAGGTCGGCCGGGTGGCGGTGATTGCCCGCAGCGGCGAACGGGCAGAGGAACTGCGGAAGGGCGTGACGGTGGGCGGCGAGAGGTTCGTGCCGGACGCCTTTGGCCCCGACGACGCCCCGGGCGCCGACTGGGTGATCCTGCTGGTGAAGACCTGCGGCACCCGCGACGCCGCGCTCGCCGCCCGGGCGATGGCGCCCCGGGGCGTGGTGTCCCTGCAGAACGGGCTGGTGGATGAGGTGCTGCGCGAAGCCTGCGCCGGCGTGCTGGCGGGGCAGGGCATCACCACCGAAGGGGCGTTTCGGGATGGCAGCACGGTGCAGCCCTCCGGCGCCGGCGACACCCTGCTGCCGCCGGGCTTCGAGCCGGTGGCCGAGCTGCTTGTCGCGGCCGGGCTGCGTGCCCGGGTCGAGCCGGAGATCGCCGCGGCGCGCCTCGCCAAGCTGCTGGTCAACGTGGCGATCAACCCCCTGGCGGCGATCTTCCGGGTGCGCAACGGCGAACTGCTGGCGCCGCCCCACCGGGTGCTGCTGGACGCGCTGGTGGCCGAAGCCTGGCCGGTGCTGAAGGCAGAAGGGCTGCTGCTTGACGAAGCCGCCGCCCGGGCGCGGGTCGAGGCCGTCGCCACCGCCACCGGCGCCAACCGGGCGAGTATGCTGCAGGACGTGCTGGCCGGCCGGAAGACCGAGATCGACGCGATCACCGGCGTGCTGCTGGCGCTGGCGGCGCGCCACGGCCTGCCGGCGCCCACCCATCAGGCGGTATTAACGCTGGTGAAGCGGCTGGAAGGCTAGCCTGGCGCCGGGCCGCTCCGGGACAGCCACTTGAGCAGGGTTTCGAAGAGGTGGTCGGGGTCGACGGGCTTGGCGATGAAGTCGTTCATCCCGGCCTCGAAGCAGCGGGCCTTGTCTTCGGCGAAGGCGTTGGCGGTCATGGCCACGATGGGCACCTGGGCGCCGCCGGGGAGCGCGCGGATCGCCCGGGTGGCGCCGGGGCCGTCCATCACCGGCATCTGCATGTCCATCAGGATCAGGTCGTAGGCGTTGCGGCGGGCCAGCTCGACGGCCTGCTGGCCGTCCTCGGCGATATCGACCTTGAGCTGCAGGTCTTCGAGCAGGCACAGGGTCACCTCCCGGTTCACTTCCTCGTCCTCGACGATGAGGATGCGCCGGCCCCGGTAGTCGCGGATCAGGGCTTCCTCGGCCGAGCAGTCGGCGGCCCGGTCGGGGGGGCTGGTGGCCGCGCTGCCCTTCTGCAGGCGGGCGGTGAACCAGAACCGGCTGCCCGATTCGGGGGCGCTGACCACGCCGGCGTCGCCACCCATCAGCTGGGCGAAGCGGCGGGTGATCGCCAGCCCCAGCCCGGTGCCGCCGTAGCGGCGGGTGGTGGAGTTGTCGGCCTGCTCGAAGTTGGAGAACAGGCGCTCGGCCACCTCCGGCGCGAGGCCGATGCCGGTGTCTTCCACCTCGAAGCGCATCAGCACGCTGTCGGGCGTGTCCTCCACCGGGAGAGCGCGCAGGGTGATGCTGCCGGCGTCGGTGAACTTGACCGCGTTGGTGGCGTAGTTGAGCAGCGCCTGCTGCAGGCGGGTGGGGTCGCCCACCAGCGCTTCGGGCACGCCCTGGGCGTCGACCAGCAGGCGCAGCTTTTTGGCCTGGGTCTGGCTGTAGAGCATCGACGAGACGTTGGCGATGATGGCGCCAATGTTCACCTCGCTCTCGTCGAGGGTGAACTTGCCGGCTTCGATCTTGGAGAGGTCGAGGATGGCGTCGATGACCTCCAGCAGGTGCTGGCCGGCCACGTTGATCTTGTCGAGGCGCTCGGCCTGGCGGGCGGTCACGCCGTCGCGGCGCAGCAGGTGAGCCATGCCGATGATGGCGTTCATCGGGGTGCGGATCTCGTGGCTCATGTTGGCCAGGAAGGCGCTCTTGGCGATGCTGGCGGCTTCGGCGATCTCGGCCTTGCGCCGCTCGGCGAGGTTGCGCAGGATCAGTACGAAATGAATGTCGTCCGGCTCGGTCATGCGCGACACCGAGAGTTCTGCCGCGAAGTGATGGCCGTCCTTGCGGCGGGCCTGCACTTCCGAAACCCGGCCGACGAGTTCGCCCAGATCGGGCAGGTGGGCGTCCCGCTCGGTGCTGTCGATGCCGATCCGGCTGGCGGTCGGCACGCCGATGAGCTCGCCGCGCTCGTAGCCCAGCATGTCCTCGGCGGCGGCGTTGGCCGAGAGGATGCGCCCGGCCCGGTCGGTGGTGAGCATGCCTTCGGTCATGCTCTCGATCACCGCGCGAAAGCGTGCCTCGTTGCGGGCGGCGGCCAGCAGGGCCTGGCTGCCGGTGAGCTGCAGCGCGTCGATGGAGGCGGCCAGCTCGTCCACCTCGTCGCGGTTGACGCCGGGCGGCAGCAGGGCGGCGAGGGGCTTGCCGCGGGCTGCGTCGCGCAGGTCGTCGGCGGTCACCTCGCGCACCCGGCGGGCGATGATCACCAGCCGGCGGGTGACGACGGTCTGGTAGATCAGCGCCAGCACCGCGGTGACCAGCAGGATCACCAGCGCGTTGCCGACGACGGTGGCCACCCAGATCCGCGCCATCGCCGCCCGGTCGTCGCTCAGATCCTTGATGAGGGTGAGGGTGCCAAGGTTGTGGGTGCGGCCGTCCTCGAAGTAGATCACCGGGCGGGTGTGCTCGTGGAGGTCGTTGGAGAGCGCGGTGGCGCCAAAGCGCATGGGCGGCTGGCCCTTGAGGTCGAGGCGCACGGCGGAGACATCCGCCAGCTCGGTGATGCCGGCCATCTGCAGCTCGATCTGTTCCCGGTCGAAGGCCCAGGCGCTCTTGGCAAGGGACGGGGTGATGAACTCGCCGAGGGATTCGAGCTGGACTTCGATGTGGTCGATCCGCTGCCGGTAGGCGTAGAAGGATTCGCCGATAGAGACCGCCAGCATTCCGATGCAGCCCACCAGCAGCGCCCACAGCATGAGGCGCCGGGCCACCCGGCTGGTGAGGCCGAGGCGGTCGTGGGCGGGGGCTTCGGGCAGGGCAGGGTGACGTTGGGTCATGCCCCGGTCCTAGTAGATGCCCGACAGGATGCGGTTGTAGGTGCCGTCGGCCTTGAGGTCGCGCAGTGCCTGGCTGAGGCGCGGCACCAGGGCCTGGTGCTTCTTGTGGAGGTAGAGGTACATGTCCACGTCCCTGAGGGGCGGCGACAGGGGCGCGATGCTGGTGAGGCCCAGGCTGCGGGCCAGCTGCATGCCGTCGGCGCGGGTGTACAGCACCAGATCGACGCGGCCGTCGTCGAGCATCCGGAACATCTGGTCGGGCTTGTCCACCTTGTGCACCACCCGGGCGCCGCTGGCGTTGGCCTCGAACATCTTCCAGCCGTTGATGAAGGCCACCCGGTAGGGCTTGAGGCTGTCCCACCCGTTGTCGAGGGGGATCGTGGCGTCCTTGGCGAAGGCGACGAAGCTGATCCGCACGAAGCGTTCGGGCACCTGCACCAGGTTGGGATACTGGGCGCTCAGGCCGGCGACGCGAAGCCCTTCGCCGTCCACCTCACCCAGGTTGGCGGCGACGAGGGAGCGTTCGGAGGGCAGGCTCACCACCTTGATGTCCACGCCGATGCGGTGGAAGCCCTCGCGGGCAATGTGCTCCAGCGCCTGGCGGTCGAGGGGGGTGTTGTTGGTGCTGATGGTGAGGGCGCTGCCTTCTGCCGCAGCGAGGCCCGCCAGCAGGCTCAGACAGGTGGCGACAAAGGCGCCGACGACGAAACGGATGGGCATGGTGCGCAGTCAGGTGAAAGCGGGGGTGCATTGAACTCAAGGCACGCAAGGGGCGAACGTCTTTCTTGCCCCTGCGCACCAGTCAGGAATTACGGCAAGACGGGCTGTCCCTGAAGTCTGATGTCTGCTCAAGTCATCCGGATGTCGCTGTCGTCAGGGCGGGCAGCTGGCCGTGGCGCTTTTGGTGGGCACCGACATGAGGTGCCCGCGCAGGTTGCGGATGATCAGCCGGCCGCAGTGCTGGCGAACGATGACCGCGCGTTCCATCCGCTCAGTGCCGCCTTCGTCGTAGCGCACGGTGCGCTGAGCGGGTGGTGCCGGCGCCACCACCCCGGCGGGCCTGGCGTCGAGCAGCGCCATCTCGATGGATTCGGCCACCAGCCGGGCGCATTCGTCCTTCAGCCGCTCGCCGCCACCGGCAAGCCAGTCGCTGCGGGGCTCGGTGCCCTTTGCCGGGTCGGAGACCACCCGCACGATGCCCTGATAGACGCCCTGCGGCCCGGCGGGGGTGCCCCGGAAGGTGATGAGGTTGTCGAGCACGATGGCCTTCTCGTCCTGGGTGAGGGCGAACATCGGCGCGCTCTCGACAACCAGTTCACCCTCGTCGGCGGCCATCGGACTTGCTCGACGGTGCACCCGCTGGCGCAGCTCCGGGTGGCCGAAGCCGTCGAGCACGCCGCGGTATGGCGCCACCACCGCGTTGGCGGCGGCGAGCAGCTTCTCCCGCTGGGCCCTGCGGGCCGAATCGACGAGCAGGCTGTGGGTGAGGATGGCGACCACGAGCCCGCCAGCGTTCGGGGCGGGATACATCATCGGCGTGCCTGCCATGCCGTCTTCGTCGAGGCTGGCGACACCGATGAACTGCACGGGCGCGTCGGCCGGCAGTTGCAGCGACCAGCGGGGCAGCGGCTCGTCGGCGAGGCTGCTGCCGGCGAGCGTCATCAGCGTCAATGCGGCCAGCCAGCGTCTTCGCCAGGATGGGCGCCGGGTCATTTTGAGGTGCTCGCGGTGGCCCCGTTGCTGGCAAAGGGTTTCAGAAACTGGTCGCGCCCGATTTCGATGGCCTGGTAAAAGGCGTTGGTGAGGCCGGGGTAGGCCGGCGGTTCGTCCCACACCTTGTCGGCGCTCTTGATGACGGCCACGGGCAGATACCACTCGTAGGCGTTGGTCTTCATGTCGATCATGTAGCCCGCGCCGCTGAAGGTGGCTTTCGGATCGCTGGTCGGGACGTAGCTGGCGTAGTTGCGGGTGAAGCCGACCGTGGTGACGCGGATCATCACGAGGTGATCGATCTGGTGCTGCTGGCCGAGGCCGCGGTAGTCCTTCGGGGCGACGTTGGGCGCCTGGCTGGCGAAGTCCGGCAGGGCGTCGATCTTCACTTCACCGTCGATCACCTTCACGTCGGCGCCGCGCTTTTTCAGGAGGGCGGCGATCTCCTCGCGCAGGGGCAGGGCGTCGCTGGCCGAGAGGGTCTTGGTCTGGGTGGTGAGGGCCGAGTTGGTGGCGGCGGCGGTGGCGTAGCACAGCAGGCAGTCGGCGCCGGGGAAATAGGTATCCGGCGCAGGCAGCGGTGCGATGGCAACGCCGATGCGGCCACCCTGAGCGCTGGCGGCGGTTTCGGAAAGGGCGATGGGATTCTGCGGCGCAGTCGCACAACCGGTGAGGATGGCGACGGCAATCGCCGCATGGCATAAGCGGGCGTTCATCTTGCGCTCCCTGACTTGTTCTCGTAGTTGGCTGGTCTGCACCGGAAACCACCGGCCCGGCCGGTGTCCGGGCCAGTCAATTTGAATGTATCAGCCGCCAGGGAGCGCGCCAGGGCTGAATGCGGGTTGTTTGGTCCAGGTCAACTTTCGCCGCCGATGCGCAGGCCGGTCTTCTTGAGGATGGCGCTGGAGAACAGCACGTCATGGCTGCGGCAGGCCGGGCCGAGGAGGGCGGCGATCTCGTCGATGTGGGCGAGCACGGTGGCGCGGTCGCGGCCGTGCACCATCGCGAACAGGTTGTAGGGCCAGTCGGGCAGGGCGCGGGGGCGTTCGTAGCAGTGGGTGACGAAATCCAGCCGGCCGATGGCTTCGCCGAGCTCGGCGATGCGGGCGTCGTCCACGTCCCACACCGACATGCCATTGGCGGTGTAGCCGATGGCGTAGTGGTTGGGCACCGCGCCGATGCGGCGGATGCGGCCGGCGTCGAGCATCGCGGCGAGGCGGCGCTTCACCTCGTCGGGGCTCACGCCGAGCTGTTCGGCGAGCAGGTCGTAGGGCCGCGGCACCAGCGGCAGGCCGGCCTGGGTGGCGATGACGAGGCGACGGTCCAGGTCGTCGGGCGGAAGGGGGGAAGTCATGCCTTGAGCCTCATGTCCACGAAGAATTCGCGCAGCTTGGGAAAGGCGAAGACCGGCAGCCCGGTGGCGGCCTCGATGCGCCGGGTGGCGTCGGCGATGCCGTCGGGCGTTTCGGTGGCGAGCACGAACCACATGTTGAGGCGGTGCTCGCGGCGGTAGTTGTGGGCGACCTCGGGCAGCGCATTGACCAGCCCGGTGACCTCGGCGAAGCGGTCTTCGGGCACCGCCAGCGCGGCGAGCACGAAGCGCCCGCCCAGGCGTTCGATCTGGAACATCGGGCCGAAGCGGGTCAGCACCTTGTCGGCGAGCAGGCGTTCGAGCCGGGCGAGGAGCTCGGCCTCGGTGGTGCCGAGGGATTTGGCGACTTCCCGGTAGGGCTCGTCGGAGATCGGAAAGCCGCCCTGCAGGGCGTTGATGATGCGCCGGTCGAGCGCGTCGAGGGCCGCGGGGGCGGGGCGGGCAGGCGTGCTCATGCGGCGAGGCCCGGAAGGGGCTGGCTGAGGTGGCGTGGGCTGGCGGCGTCGGGGCCGCGGTAGCGGGCGCCGCACTGCTTGTAGCAGTCAGTGGAGAAGAGCACCGCGGCGGGCAGGCCGGCGAGGCCGACGGTCTCGGCGATTTCGTCGCGGCGGGCTTCCACTGCGTCGCGGCTGTGTCCGTGGATCATGCAGAACAGGGTGTAGGGCCATTCGGGCCCGGGGCTCTTGCGACGGTAGCACAGGCTCACGCCGTCCTGCCCGGCGAGGAGGTGGCCGAGGCGGCTCACGTCCGCTTCCGGTGCGGCCCACACGCACATGGCGTTGGCCCGGTAGCCCAGCTCGCGGTGCCGCACCACCACGCCGAAGCGCCGCAGCAGGCCTTCGCCGAGCCAGCCGGAGAGGGTGTCGAGCACGCGGGCTTCGCTCATCCCGGCGGCGTCGGCCACCGCGCGGAAGGGGCGCGGCTGCCACTGCAGGCCGTCGTGGAGGGCGTGGATCAGGCGCCATTCGGTGGCCCCGAGTTCGCGCCGTCCGGCGGGCAGGCCCACGGCGTGGCGGGTACGCCGGCCGCTGATGAGGTCGAAGCCCAGGTCGATGTGGTATTCCTCGACCAGCGGCAGGCTGATGGGCGGGCAGCCGGTGGCGGCGCCCATGGTGCCCAAGAGGTCGGCCAGCTCGGCTTCGCTGCCGGCGTTGGCGACGAACCACAGGTTGTAGCGGTGCTCGCGCCGGTAGTTGTGATTGACGCCGGCAAAGGCGCTGACGATGGCCGCCACCCGAGGCAGGTCGGCCGTCGGCACGGCCATCGCGGCGAGGGTGCTGGCGCCGATGCGGTTGGGGGCGAATACCGGGCCGACGCGGCTGATCTTGCCGTCGTTGCGCAGGGCGGCGAGCTGGGCGAGCACGTCGGATGCCGCGCAGCCGAGCTGGGCACCGATGGCTGACCAGGGCTCGGCCACCAGCGGAAAGCCGCGCTGGAAGTCGTTGAGGAGGCGGAATTCGAGGTCGGTGGTGTTCATCTCAGAACCCGATGCGCTGGGCGCGGGAGGTGAAGAAGATGCCGGAGGGCGCGTCGGCGGCAAGCTCGCGGCGCACCGCGAAGCTGGCGGTATCCACCACGCTGACCCGGTTGCTGTCCCGGGCAGACAGCCACACCTCGTCGCCGCGGGGCGTGAATTCCATGTGCAGCACGGCCTTGCCCGGGCTGAAGGTGTGGATCACGCGCTTCTCGACGGTGTCGATCACCTGCACCCACTCGTTGTCCGGGAAGGCGAAGTTGACCCACACCTGGCGCCCGTCGGGGCGCGCCATCACGAACACCGGCTGACCTTTCACGGCCACGCGGCCGGTCTCCTTCCAGCTGGCGGCGTCGGCGACGAGCACCTCGTGGCGGCCGATGGCGGGCAGCCAGGCCTGGCCGGCGGCCAGGGACCAGCCGCGCAGGTGGGGCATCTTGAATACCGGCAGCTTTTCTTCGCCGCGGCCATAGCCAGCGAGGATCTTCTTCGCGCCGGCCTCGGGTTTCCACAGGTCGAGGAGCGAGACGCCGTCCTCGCCGAACAGCCCGGCCAGGAAGTAGCGGCCGTCAGGGGTGACGAGGCCGTCGTAGGGCTGGTGGCCGGCCGGGTAGCGGGTGGTGACGGGCTTCTTCGGATCGGAGAAGTCGGTGACGCGGATCTCGTCGGCGTCGAAGAGGGCATACACGAAGCGCTGGCCGGAGATGTCGGCCAGGCCCACCACGCGGGAGAACTTGCCCGGGGCGTATTCGGCGGGCACGTCGGCGACGAGCTCCAGCGTATCGGCGTCGAAGGCCTTGATGCCGCCGGGTTCGTAGTTCTGGGCGACCACCAGCCGGCCATCCTGCGACACCGAGCCGCCGATGGAATTGCCGGCCTGGATCACCCGCCGGTCGATGCGCCGGGCGAGCAGATCGACCTTGGTGAGCCCGCCGTCTCGGCCGAACACGTAGGCGTAGCGGGCGTCCCGCGAGAAGGCCACGTGGGCGTGGGAGAGGTCGCCGAGGCCCTCGACGGTGCCGAGGATGCTGTCGTGGCTGTGCTCGACCACCTTCACGCGGCCGGCGGCGCGTTCGATGACGACGCCCAGGTCGCCGGTGCCGCGCACGGCGTCGGCGGGCAGGCTGCTGCAGCCGGCAAGGGCCAGGCTGGCGAGGAGGGCTGCGGTGAGTTGCTTGAGGGCGCGCATGATCAGTCCAGGGGCGGGAAGCCTTGCTTGAGGCGGGCGACGATCCAGCCGGCTTCGGCTTCGGTCACGAAGCGCTGCCAGCCGGGCATGGCGGTTCCGGGGCGGCCGTGGAGGATGGTGGCGACGAGGGAGTCGTCCGGCCAGTCGGCCAGCCGCGCCGGGGTGAGGGCCGGGCCGAGGCCGCCGGCGAGGCGCATGCCGTGGCACGAGCCGCAGTCCTGGCGCACCAGATGCACCAGCGCCTGCTGGCGGGCCGGGTCGGGCTGGGGCGGTTCGGCGGACTGGGCGGTGCTCACCGCCAGGGCGGTGAGGCCCAGCAGCACGGCCACATGGATCAGCAGCGGACGGTCCATCGGACACTCCTTCAGGTAACGCCGCCACAGTAGGTCGACCGGCCAGCAGGGTCATTGATGGGCATCAAGTGGGCCGGCGCGGGTGGCTGGGGCGAATTTCGTTATCCTTCGGAGTCCGCCCGACCGACCTTCCGGCCCATGTCCCAGACCCTTGCCGCGCCTGCCCACAGCGAAATCCTGATCAAGAAAAGCCGCTTCATCGGCTGCGTCGAGCCGATGGCCGACCGGGCCGCGGCCCAGCGTCGGGTGGCCGAGCTGCGCGCTGCGCATCCGGGTTCGGCCCACGTGTGCTGGGCGCTGCTGGCGGGAGGTCAGTCGGCGGCGGTGGATGACGGCGAGCCGGGCGGCACGGCGGGGCGGCCGATGCTCGACGTGCTGCGCCACCAGGATCTGGACGGCGTGCTGGCGACGGTGGTGCGCTACTACGGCGGGGTGAAGCTGGGCGCCGGCGGGCTGGTGCGGGCTTACACCGACGCGGTGGCCCAGGCCCTGCTGATGGCCGCCAAGGTTGCGATCGTGCGCCAGCGGACGCTTGCCTGTGCGGTGCCCTATGCGCTGGAAGGGCTGCTGCGTCGCGAGCTGGAGCAGGCTGGCGCCGAGGTGGCGGAGGTGGTCCATGCCGACGAGGTGAGCTTCCGCTTCAGTCTGCCTGAAACGGCTGCCGACGCCCTGAAGGCGCGGCTGGGCGAGGCTGCCCACGGGCGGTTGAGGTGGATCGCCGACGAAGGCTGAAAACGACAAAGGCGGAGCCTCGGCTCCGCCTTTCGTCCTGCCGGGCGCAGGTCAGCCCTTCAGAATCCAGCCCACGACGTCCTTCAGGTCGCCGTCGCTGATCTTTTCCGCGGGGTTGGGCGGCATGGGGATCGGACCCCACACGCCGGCGCCGCCCTTGCGGACCTTGTCGGTGAGTTTTGCGACGGCGTCGCCCTGGCCCTTGTACTTGGCGGCCACGTCCTTGAAGGCCGGGCCGACGAGCTTCTTGTCCATGGCGTGGCAGGCCATGCAGCCGGCCTTCTGGGCGGCCGCGGCCGGGTCGCCGGCGAGGGCGCTGCCGCTGGCAAGGGTGCCGAGCAGGGCGGCGAGAATCAGCGAGTATTTCATTTCACTCTCCTTCTTGGCGGAAAGCCGCCGGCCGGGAGAACCGGGCCGGCGGCGCTCAGCGACGATCAGTAAACGTCGTGCTGGGTGTTATGCAGGTTGAAGTGGCCGGTCGGCGTGACGATGCGCGGATCCTTGATGACGGTCTTGAGCTGCAGGGTCTTGTCATCCACGACCACGATGGCCGATTCCTTGTTCTTGGCGCTCCACACCGAGAACCACACTTCGTCGCCCGCCTTGT